>Ga0208461_1000033_pt1 | contig 134013 bp, 94 predicted proteins | sample AD_JPNTR4_MetaG_FD_184448 | JGI IMG/M metagenome (GOLD analysis project Ga0208461, IMG submission 184448) | Active sludge microbial communities of municipal wastewater-treating anaerobic digesters from Japan - AD_JPNTR4_MetaG (SPAdes) (version 2) | ecosystem: Engineered > Bioreactor > Anaerobic...
AGCTCCACGAGTTGGAGATGATCAAGCGCCAACACGCCGATTCATCCAACCGCCGTCTGGTGAAGGAGATTGAACGGGCGAAGAAACGGTTGGAAGCCCGGCTGCAGGCTCTTGCCGCCGAGCACAAGAAGGACAATACGTTGACTTTCGAAGAACTTGGCGTGGACCGGCTGTTTGTGGACGAGGCGCACTATTTCAAAAACCTGTTTTACGTCACGAAGATGACGCGGATCGCCGGCCTGCCGCAGACCGCCAGCGAACGGGCGTTCGACATGTATCTGAAAGTGCGCCATGTCCAGTCGCTCAATGGCGGAGGTGGGGTCGTGTTCGCCACGGGCACGCCCATCGCCAACAGCATGGCGGAGATGTTCACCATGCAGCGGTATCTCCAAGCCGACCAACTCAAGAAGCACAATTTGCATCACTTCGATTCGTGGGCAGCCACGTTTGGCGAGCCGGTGACGGCTATGGAACTTTCCCCCGATGGCGCAGGCTACCGGCTCAACACCCGGTTCGCCCGGTTCATCAACGTGCCGGAACTCATGCAGATGTTTCGCCAGAGTGCCGACGTGCAGACGGCGGCGATGCTCAATCTGCCTCGCCCGCAGCTTGAGGGTGAGAAGCCTGCCATTCGCAACGCGCCTGCGACGCCGGAGTTGAAGGCATTTGTCCAGGAACTCGCTGCTCGGGCTGACCGGTTGAAAACCGGCCGGGTTGATCCCAGCGAAGACAACATGCTGAAGATCACGTCTGAGGGACGAAAGGCGGCGCTGGATCTCCGCTTGATGAAGCCAGCAACGCCTGACGACCCGCAGGGCAAGGTCAATCTGGCCGTCGAAAACATCCATCGCATCTGGCAGGCCACTGCGGCGGAACGTTGCGCGCAATTGGTGTTCTGCGACCTCTCGACGCCAAAAGACAAGGGCTTCTCGGTCTATCGCGACATGGCCGACAAGCTGGAGCGGCTTGGCGTGCCAGAGCGGGAGATTGCGTTTATTCAGGACTACGATTCCGACGCCTCAAAACTCGCTCTCTTTCGGGAAGTGCGCTCAGGCAAGGTCCGCATTCTGTTCGGCAGCACGCAGAAGATGGGGTCAGGGACGAACGTGCAAGAGCGGTTGATTGCCTTGCATCACCTCGACGCGCCTTGGCGACCTGCCGACGTGGAGCAGCGTGAGGGGCGGATTCTGCGGCAGGGCAACAAGAACGCGGTCGTCTCGGTTTTTCGCTACGTCACCGAAGGCTCGTTCGACGCCTACATGTGGCAGACGCTGGAGACCAAGGCCAAGTTCATCGCCCAAGTAATGAGCGGCGACATGACGATTCGCCGCGTGGAAGACTTGGAATCGGCGGCGCTGACGTACGCCGAGGTGAAAGCCATCGCGTCCGGCAATCCCCTCGTAATTGAAAAAGCCCAGGTAGATGCAGAATTGATGCGGCTCACACGGCTGCGCTCCGCCCACGCCGAGGAGCAATACCGCATCCGGTCGAATCTGCGCCGTGCTCACGAGGACGCCGAAACCTTCACTGCGCGGCTTGCCAATCTCCGCCAGGACATCGCCGTGCGTCAGGATACTTCTGGCGACAAATTCACCATCGAACTCGACGGCCAGACCCTCGACAACCGGGGCATCGCGGGTGAATTGATTGTCCGCCGGGCGGAAAAAGTAAAAAACCGTTTCGGTGACGATGTGCGCACCGGTCGTTTTGCTGGGTTCGATTTGTTCCTGCGGCCCGGCTTTAACAACGCGGTCGAAGTGGTGTTGCGCGGGCACAACAGCTACGGCGCCCGGGTCACGGACACTGCGCTGGGCACGATCCGCTCATTGGAAGCGACCGTTCAAGGTTTCGAGGAGCGCGCTGGCAAGCTGGAAACGGATATTGCCGATGCCCACAAGCGGGGCAAGGAACTTGAAACCAAAGTCGGCGCTGCCTTTGAGCACGAAGAGCGTTACCAGCAGTTGTGCCGCCGCCAGAGCGAAATCGAAGAGCAGCTTGACCTCACCAAGAACCAAGCCCCGAGCCAAGTCGAAGCGGAATCTGCCGACGCCGTCGAGCAGAAGACATCGGAGCATCACTCACCTAAGAGCCATCGTCTCCGTCCCACCACCCGGGCAGTCGTCCATCTGTGACCTGAAGAATGCCGCCGGGGGAGCACGAAATAACGATCTATGGAGACAATTCCCAAAACCGAACCAGCCGCCAACAGCACGACCGAACGGCTTGCCTACTCGGTGCAAGAGGCTGCCGAACTCTTGGGTGTGAACTATTTCAGCATTTACCGCCTGATCCAACGCGGCCAACTTAAAGTGTGCCGGGCGCTTCGTGGCAAACTGCTCGTCCCACGCGATGAACTGCTGAAACTTCTGAGGTCCCAATGACGATGAATCGAGCGATGTACATCCCCAGTTCCGCGTGTCGAAACTCGAAAAAGTTCTATACTGCTGTTCTATACTATATGCCGTTTTTCGAGCCAAAAGCAGCCTATGAGAATAAAGCCTGAAAGCCGCTGAAACCCCTGTAAACATTGAACAAATCAACGATTGCCAACGATAGCCAAAAACAGCCAAAAACGGCGTTTTACAATTTCGAGTCAGGTGCCTTTAACCACTCAGCCACCCTTCCGCGGCAGGCCAACCGAGATATATTGTGCCGCAATTTACGGCGACGGCAACTGGATTCATCAGGTGCGCCAATCCTTTTGGGCCTGAACATTCTGGCAATACGCAAACCGACCCGGAGCGCTTCATCCCGAAACGCCCCGCTTTCCCGGAGCCGGAAAGCTGAGCCGCCCCGGACGGCATCCGCCCCGCAGGGATTCTTCTCGGGATATGCCCCTCGCTCGCATCCGTCACCCGGGAGGGAGGGTTGACAAAGCCATTGGGGCGGCACAGGTTGATGGCAGCACCGATCAACTTATGAAAGCAACCCTCGCCCTGATTATTTTGGCCGGGTTTCTCGGGGGAACCGCCTGGGCTGGCCCCGAAGGCGTTCTCAAGCGCGCCCGGGAAACGCGCGATCAGAATAACGTCCGACAGGATGTCGCGCCGGTCCGGCCACCGACGCCGCCCACGCCAGCGCGCCAACCCGCCGCCCCGGCGCCTTCGGGGCCCTTGCAGCAGAGCCTGGCCCGGGTGCGGGCGGATTTGGCGGCCATCCAGGCGAATTCCCCGGTCACCGTCACGCAAAAGCAGCAGCTTGCCAAAGACCTGCTCGCCTGCGCGCAGGGCGCCAGCAAACCATCGGCGGCGACCGTGGCCGCCCTGGCCGACAGCCTCGTCTCAGCCCTGGCGCAAAAGCCGCTGCCCGAGGCGAGCCGCCAACGGTTGGTGTCAGACCTGGCCGCGGTGCTTAACCCGGCCAACCTGCCCCCCGCCCAAATGCAGGCTATTTACAACGACATCCAGGCCATCTTTCAAGCCAACGGCCTGCCGCGCACCGAAGCGGTAAAACTCGCCGACCAGGCCCGGGCGATCGCCGCCGAAACCCGGAGATAAGCTCCAGCTCCTCCCCGGAGGAGAGGCGTTCCTGATTGCTGATGAAACGAATCGGACATCCGCGCCGCGGGTCCAGCCGCCCCCGGCTTTCGACCCTCGCGCCGATGGCTCTGCTGGCCCTGGGCTGGCTGCTCGCGGAGGCAACCGCGGAGGTGACGCGCACGAATATTATGAACAACCCACCCCCCCACACCGAACTCGCCACGTTCGGCGGCGGCTGTTTCTGGTGCACCGAAGCAGTGTTTCAGTTGCTCCCGGGAGTCAAGTCCGTCACCAGCGGTTATGCGGGCGGCCACACGGCAAACCCGACTTATCGGGAGGTCTGCACCGGCGACACCGGCCATGCCGAAGTGGTCCAGGTTGAATATGACCCGCGGCAGATTTCCTACGAAAAGCTGCTGGCGGCCTTTTGGGAGGCGCATGACCCCACGACGCTGAACCGCCAGGGGGCTGACGCCGGCACGCAATACCGCTCCATCATCCTCTACCACAACGACGCGCAAAAACGCGCCGCGGAGAAAGCCAAAGCCGGGGCGCAGCCGCGCTTCCGGGCGCCGATAGTGACGGAGATCGTGCCGCTTGAACGGTTCTACCCCGCCGAAGCCGGCCACCAGAATTATTACCGCGCCAACCCGAACCAGCCCTACTGCCGGATGGTCATCCAGCCCAAAGTGGAAAAGTTCACGCGCCAGCTCAAAACCATCTCCCCGTAGCCGGAAATAACGATAAACGGCCCGCCTCGGGACGCACGCTCCCGGCGAAGCCGGGCGCGCGGGTTAAACTATGGCGGAAATAACAAAGGCGGCCCGTTGCCGAGCCGCCTTGATTCACCCAACTCCCAACCAAAATCAAAGACCCTTTTGGATCATATACTTTAGCAGGTCCGAAACGCGGCAGCTATAGCCCCACTCGTTGTCGTACCAGCTCACCAGCTTGAAGAAGCGCTGGTTCAGCTCGATGCCGGCCCCTTTATCGAAGATCGAGGAAGCCGGGCTGTGGATGAAGTCCGAACTGACCACTTCGTCCTCGGTGTATTCGAGGATGCCCTTGAGATAGGTCTCGCTGGCCTTCTTCATCGCCGCGCAGATTTCCGCGTAGCTGGTCGGTTTGACCGTCCGCACCGTCAAGTCCACGGCCGAAACGGTGGGCGTCGGCACGCGGAAGGCCATGCCGGTCAGCTTGCCTTTGACCGCCGGCAGCACCAGGCCCACGGCCTTGGCGGCGCCGGTGGTCGAGGGGATCAGGTTCAACGCCGCGCTGCGGCCGCCTTTCCAGTCCTTCTTGCTCGGGCCGTCCACGACCTTCTGCGTGGCGGTATAGGAATGGACGGTGGTCATCAGCCCCTCTTCCACACCAAACCCTTCCTTGAGCAGCACATGCACGATGGGCGCCAGGCAGTTGGTGGTGCAGGAGGCGTTGGACAGAACATGATGCGCTTTCGGGTCGTAGCTGGCTTCGTTCACGCCCATGACAATGGTCGGACACTCGCCCTTGGCGGGAGCGGTAATGACCACCTTCCTGGCCCCGGCAGTGAGATGCCCCTTGGCTTTCTCAACGTCGGTAAACAGGCCGGTGGACTCGATCACCACGTCCACGCCCAATTCTTTCCAGGGCAACTGGGAAGGATCTTTGGCGCTGACCACCTTGATCTTTTTGCCGTTGACGACGAGCACATCCGCGTCCGGCCGGTCGGCGGTGGACTTCTCCGACCCGATGGTGCCGTTGAAGCGGCCCTGGATGGAATCATACTTCAGGAGATACGCGAGGTTATCCGCCGGCACAATATCGCCAACGGCAACGACTTCCACGTCTTTCCCGACCAAACCTTGCTCGACCATCGCCCGGAACACCAGGCGACCAATGCGGCCGAACCCATTAATTGCAACTTTGACTGCCATAATTCGTTTTCAGATAATATGTAAAATAGAACAGCTAAGCATATCACCCGCGCCCCGGAGGTCAATAGGCAAACCAACAAGCGCGGCGGCCCAAAAAACCCAAGCCGCTCCGCAACCGCGCGCGCCCCGGGCGCATGCCTTCCGGGCCGGCGATCCGCGCGGACTCAGGAGGCGCCGCTCCGGCTCCGGGGCGGCGCGGCCGTGACCCCGAGCCGCAGCGGGGGCAGAAACCGCACGGCCAGCTTCTCCGTCAGGCTGAACAGCACAAAGCCCTCCGCGCCCAACTCGCGCGCCAACTGGATTTGGCGGACGAGCTGCTCCGGCCCGGACAGCGTGTGCGCGCCGATTCCCGCGTAGCAGGGAATCCGGTGGTTGACCGCCTCCACCTGCTGGCGCAGCAGTTCGGCGAACTCCAGGTCCTCCGGCTCATAATTCATCGGGCAGACAAAGTCGAGATACCCGGCGTCAACCCAGGCCAGCGCGTCCTGGCCCACCACCTGGCGGGCGCTTTTCCAGTTGCCGAACACCGCGGCCGAGACCTTGATCGCGGGCTTGATCCGATGCGCCTCCTGGCTCACGGCGCGCACCAGCCGCGTGATTTGCTCGCGCCGCCAGTCGCCGAAAGCGGCGGCGTGCGGCCCGGTGCGCGCGTCCTCCGGCCACCGCGCCAGCCGGATGCCGCGGTCCCGCTCGAAGCGCTGGCGGCAGCCGTCGCAGTAGCAGGCGTGGCCGTTCGGGTAGCGAATATAATCGAAGTGAAGGCCGTCCACGTCATACGCGCGCGCCAGTTCGAGCATCGAATCCCGCTCCAGGGCGAAGTTGTCGGGATGGGAAGGGCAAAGCCAGTCCACCTCGCCGCCGTGGACATCTTTTTGCGTGCGGCCGGCGGCCCTGAGTTGCGCGAGGAACTCGGGCGGCGCGTGCAGCAGGTTATGGTTGACCTTCCAGACATGCAGTTCGAGGCCCTGCTGGCGGCACGCCGCGAGGCACGCCGCCACCTGGTCGCCCTGCTCGGCCACCCGGGGGCTCACCGGCAAAATCCGGCTCGGGTAATGAGCCACCCCGGCCCAGGCCAGGTTGGCGAAGACCGCATTGAACCCGTTGGTGTGGAGCGTGGCGAGGGTGGGCTCCCAGCCCCAACCCGGGATGCCGTAGGCCGAGTGAATCCAGGCGGCGCGAAACTCGCCGGGGCGGGAAGGTTGCGCGCGGAAAAAGGCCTCGCGCTCGGCGGCGCTTTTCAGCGGACGGTCCGCGGCCTTCGTCAGGCGCGCCGCGGCGGCGCCCTCCCAGGGAAGCGCGAACGCGCCGTCGCTTTCCCGCGCGCGGAGCCGGATCCGCCGGATTACCGACCCGTCCGCGCGCAGCAGCGCGGCCTGCCAGCCGTCCCCGGGCAGGCGCAGGAACAGCGGCTCGGTCCCCGGCCCCTGTTTATGGATTTCAATGGCCTCGGGCGTGGCCCGAATGCGCCAGACCCGGCCCTGGAACTGGATCCGATCCACGGTCAACTCCGGCCAGTCCCGGGGCAGCCGGGGATTGAGCTGAAAGCCATCGGCGTGCGGGGCAAAGCCGAGGAAGCCCTTGAGCATGATCTGGGGCACCAGCGCGCTTTCGAAAAACTCCTGGTCAAGCCCCAGGCCGCCCGCGGTGCCGCCGCCCTGCAAAGACCCCTCGCGCGGTTCCTGGTAATACTTGCGGTAGCCGCCCGCCGCCTGCACCTCGTCGAACCAGGCGATCACCTCGCGCAACCGCTGCCAGGCGTTGTCCGGCCCGAGCACCTTCAGGCGGGCCATCAGATCATGGAAGGAAAAACCCAGCACCGCCCCGCCGTCCTGCACCTGTCCGCCCCAGGGAATATTTTCCGGCGTGTTCCAGGCCCAGACATACCAGTCCACGTTGCGCCGCGTCGTGGCCCGCGGCCCGAAGCGCCAATAGTAAATATCCCGGCCCTGCGACGTATCGCCCGCCACCACGCGATCCCCGTTGATCCAGCTCAGGATGGCGCGGGCGTGTTTCGGCGTGGCAAAATCATAATAGACCGCCTCGAGGTTGAGAAAGGTCAGCCCGTAGTCGTAGGCCTGGCCGTCCACATCCTCGCACGCATTGAACCGCTGCGTCTCGCGGTTCCAGAACCGGCGGTTGCCCTCGGTCTTCACCTCCTCGGCATGGCGCTCCAGCATCGCCGGGTCGAAGCTCAGCACCCCGCCGGGGATTTGCCATTCGGGATGCTGCTGAATCTCGCGTTCGAGGGCGGCCATGACGCGGACGGCGTCGTAGTATTGAATCGTGGCGTAGGCATCCAGCCCGCCAAACGGCAGCAAATCCCAGTAGTTATTGCCGATGCCCCGCCCGGCATGAATCACCCGGGCGCCGTTCGCGTCCCGCCCCAGCCCGCTCCGTCCGTCATGGCCCACCCAGCCGGTATAAACCACCTTGCGCTCCAGCGCTTGGTGCTCGGTCATGACATAGCGCAGGGCGGTGCGCAGGCGGTTGATGTTGGCCCGCAGGAACCCCCGGTCGCGGGTCCACCAGAAATACTTGGCGCCGCCGCGCACGAAGTTCTGGCAGTTGATGTTGTGCCGGGTGTCGTATTGCGAGAAAAACGCCTGCAGGGTCATGTGGCCCGGCTCCGGGTTGCCCAGCCCAATGCGCAGTTGCGCCACCTCCCCCGTCCACTGCGCATGCCGATACATGGGAATCATCGTATAGCTGATCCGGTCGTCCGTCACCGGATCGAAATACATCCGGCGCGCGGCGGTAAAGTTCGTCCGGGCCGGCGTGGTCCACTCAATAAACGGCTGCGCCGCGCCCAGGCCGGCCGCCCGCCAGCGAAGCTGGAGGAAGGGCGCCTCGAAGGTTTGGAACCTCCAGGGCGGCGCCGTCACCACCGCGGCGCGGTTGGTGACCTCAATCCGCCAGCCCTCGTCATTCGTGCCGCCGTCGCGCGCCCCGGCCAGCGCCCAGCCCTCCAGCCGGCTCAGCTCGGCGGGCCGCCAGACCGGGCCCACGGTGTCCTTGAACGAGAAATGCCAGCCGAAGCCGTGCTGGCCCTGGTTCCAAAAGGGAAACGGCCAGCCGAGCTGATGGGCGATGCTCGCGTGCTGATGCGAGGCCACGTAGCCCTCCGGGTCCAGGATGCGGCCGCTTAACGCCGAAGCCCACGCCGCGCGCAGGGTGTCGCCCTGCTTGCCGGTGGCGACCGCCGGCCACAGCGAGGCATCCGGGAGCCACTCGTCCCACAGCGTGGATTTGGGCCCCGCGGCGGGATAATGCAGCCAGAACAACTCGCGCAGCGTTGCCATCGCCGGCTCCTGGCCGGGCACCTGGAAGCGGGGAAAATCCTCCGGCGGCGCCGGGCGGGCCGAACCGGCCAGCAGCAACAACAAGACGACGCAGGTTTCAACGGCGGGAAGCAGGCGATGGGAAAACACGGGAAAAAGAGGTTGTGGGGGGGGCTTAGGTCCGGCTGATGACGAAGATGGCCAGGTCGGCGTTCAGGTTGGGGTGCTCGAACACCTCGGCCTTGGCTTCGGTATCCAGCGTGATGCGCCGATGCACCCGGATGCCTTTCTGGCGGCAGAAGTCTTCGAAGTCGGCAATGGTGAAGAAGCGGATGTTGGGCGTGTTATACCATTCGTAATGCAGCACGCCGGCGGACTTGGGGGCCCGCCCGGTCTCGGCCAGCATGGTGCGGAGGCGGTGATACCCGAAGTTGGGAATGCTCACAATGCAGGTGCGCCCGATGCGCACCATTTCCGTCAGCACCCGCTCTACATCCTGCACCGCCTGCAGGGTCTGCGACAGGATCACGCAGTCAAACTGCCCGTCGGCAAAGGCGCCAAGGCCCCGGTTCAAATCCGCCTGGATGATGTCCAGGCCGCGGCCAATGCCGGTGAGAATCTTCTGCTCGTCCAGCTCGACGCCGACCAGGCGCCGGTGGTTGGTCGCGCGCAGGCCGGCCAGGAACGTACCCGAGCCGCAGCCCAAATCGAGCACGCTGGCGCCCGGCGGAACCAGCTCGGCAATGCGCTCGTAATCCAGCCGGTGCTGGTAGAAAATGCTGGTTGGCCCATACGCCTCCCCCCGGGCCGCCGGCGCGGCGTGCGGCGCGGGCGTGAGCTGGTCCAGAAACGCGCGGATCATTTCGCCGTAGCGGTCCAGATCGTGGGGCAGCAGGAACGCGTCGTGGCCGCAGGGGCTTTGCACCTCGCAATAACTCACCGGCGCATTATTGGCGATGAGGGCGTTGACGATGTCGCGGGACTGCTCCGGCGGAAACAGCCAGTCGCTGGAGAAGCTGATCACCAGCCAGCGGGCGCGCGTGGGGCGAAACGCCGCCGCCAGCTCCGCCGCCGTGACGCCCAGGTCGAACAAGTCCATCGCAATGGACAGCGTCAGGTAGCTGTTGGCGTCGAACCGCTCGACGAACTTCGCCCCCTGGTAGCCCAGGTAGGAGCCCACCGAAAAGCGCTTCTCAAACTCGATGGCCACATCGCGCGGCTTCAGCCGGTCGGCCTCGAACTTTTCACGCATGGCCTCGCGCGACAGGTAGGTGATATGCCCAATCATGCGCGCCAGCGCCAGCCCCACCTTGGGCCCCTGCGGCCGGTCGTAGTAGCGCCCCCCGTGGAAATGCGGGTCGCGCAGAATGGCATTGCGCCCCACCACGTCAAACGCCAGCCCCTGGCTGCTCAGCCGCGCCGAGGTCGCCAGCGCCACCACCCCGCGCACCCGGTCCGAATACCGCGTCCCCCAGACCAGCGCCTGCTGCCCGCCCAGCGAGCCGCCCACCACCGCCAGCAGCCGCTCGATGCCCAGTTGATCCAGCAAACCCCGCTGCGCGGCGACCATGTCGCCCACGGTAATGGTGGGGAAATCCCGGCCAAACGGCTTGCCGGTGGCGGGATTGACGCTGCCCGGCCCGGTGCTGCCGCGGCAGCCCCCCAGCAGGTTCGCGCAAATGACAAAATAACGCCGGGTATCAATCGCTTTGCCCGGGCCCACGACGATGTCCCACCACCCCGGGTCATCGGCTTCATCGTGCTGGGCCACATGCGAATCTCCGCTCAGCGCATGGCAGATGAGAACTGCGTTGTCGCGCGCGGCATTCAATTCCCCGTAGGTTTCGTAAGCCAGCGTGACCTCCGCCAACTGGCCGCCCATCTCCAGCGCCAGCGGCTGGGCCAGGCGGGCCAACCGCACATGCCGCAACGGCTGGGCATGCCGTACGGTATCGCTGCTCTCAAACGGATTCTGCGTCACGCCGGATAATTTGACCTACGCCCGCCCATTTGGCAATTCGTCAGGAATCCCGAACCGCCGCCGGGTCGCGCCGCCACCAGACCCGGCAATCGCCGCCCCGGCGGGACCGCCGCAACAAAAAAGCGCGCCGGGCTCATCCCGGCGCGCCAGGGTCAAAACTCAACAAAAGCTAATTAACCATTGCGACGGCGGAAAGCAACCAGGCCCGCCACCCCCAAGCCCACCAGCGCCAACGCCGACGGCTCGGGAATCATGGTGGCCGTGACCGTGAAATTATCAATTCGGCCGGTGCCCCCCGCCGCAACGGTGCCTCCATTTATGGAAGTGGTGCTGTCATCAACAACCCGGAAATAAATCGTCCCGTTCCAGTTGTCCAGCGCGCTGATGTTAAGAAAGCTGAGTTGGTCTGGCCGGCCGCCAATGGTGCCGGACCAGCTAACACCAGACGTGAGTTGATAACTGCCCACCGTGATGAAAATCGAGCCATCGGTGCTGTAGGTAAATGAAAAATCCCGGGGACCAGTGGCACTGCCGATTTGATCATAGCTAATACTGACGTCTTTGTACCCGACCGTTGAAGGAATCGTAAACTCGAAATAGTCGTTCACACTCCAGTTGTTCGCGCTGAACGATTCAGGCGATCCGTTGCCTACCGGGGAAGACCACACCGTTGACGCGCTGGCATGGACACCATAGGCGTTTCCGCTGCCAACTTCAGGCGCGATGGGGCCGAAGGTAGTACTCGTGCCAGCAATGCTGGGGCCACTGTTTTCAAAGGTCCACTGCGCAAGGGTGTCGGCCCAGGCGCTGGACGCGGCCACCAAGGCCACCGCAGAAACATGGGCCAGAATGAATCGGGTAATGGTAATTCTTTTCATTGACTTATAATGGGTTAATCAGGTTATGCCGTTGACCAAATACTTTCTTAGCTTTTGAGTCTGGCCCACGTTACCCAAGGCGGCAACTCAAGCGCAAGCAAATTCTTCAAGTTTTTTTCTCTGATGATCCGGCTTCGCCCCCGGTCCGTCACCTGCCTGCGCCCGCCTGGGCTTAGCCCGCTTTTACGACAATGCCCGGCTGTCCCTTCAAGAAAAATCCACCCGGTATCCCCGAAAAAGCGAAGACAGGTTCCTGCCTCCCCCACCCCAATCTCTATCGCCCCCGCCCAACTCCCTCCCATCCGGCATTCTCATTCCTGAGAACACTGCCTGCTTTCCCCATCTATTCGCGCCGTGTACAAGGGGTGTACAAGGGATGCTCACCGGGAGTCCATCGGATTTTAGCTGGTACACCCGATGAGCATCCCTTGTACACCCCTTGTACACAGCGGGTTGTTAGGTATGGATCAGGCTGAAATGATTGGGGTTGTGTAAAAATACGGGGGATGTTGGAAAAATCGGCAGGATGGACGTTAACGTGAGGGATTGGGGGAGTGTCCAATAATTGGACAGTGAAGGCTGGGGAGAACGGCTTGTATATCGGGAGCGGTTTCCGGCTATGTCGAAAGCGTTGGGGGATTGAATTTGGCTCCAGTCCTTATCACTGGCTGAGGAGCCGCGGCTGATTTTTGGGAAATGCCAAGAGCGCTTGCTCCGGCGGGGCGGCGGGGTTTATAATTCCCGCCGTATGAGCTTCATTCACCCGGACTTTCTTCTCCAGACCCGGACGGCGGCGCGGCTGTATCATCAATATGCGGCGGACGAGCCGATTTTTGATTACCATTGCCACCTTTCGCCGGGGGACATCGCGCGGAACCGGCAGTTTGCCAATCTCTTTGAGATTTGGCTTGAGGGGGATCATTACAAGTGGCGGGCCATGCGCGCCAACGGCGTGCCGGAGCGTTTCTGCACGGGCGACGCTTCGCCGTTTGAGAAGTTCAAGGCCTGGGCGGCCACGGTGCCGCGCACGCTGCGCAATCCGCTTTACCACTGGACGCACCTCGAATTGAAGCGCTACTTCGGGATTGACGAGCCGCTCGAGGAGCGAAGCGCGGCGCGCATCTGGAAGCAGGCCGCCGAACGGCTGGCCACGCCGGGGTTGAGTGCCTGGGGGATTCTGCGGCGGTTCAAAGTGGCCGTGGTCGGCACCACCGATGACCCGACCGACGACCTGGCGCATCACCGGGCGCTGGCCGCGTCCGGCCTGGCGACGCGGGTCTTGCCGACGTTCCGGCCGGACCGGGGGCTGGCGGTGCATCAGCCGGTTCCGTTCAACCAGTGGGTTCAGCGGCTGGAAGCGGCGGCGAATGTGGAGATTCGGGGGCTGGGATCGTTCCTGGAGGCGCTGGAGAAGCGGCATGATTATTTTCATGCGTGCGGCTGCCGGTTGTCGGATCACGGCCTGGCCCGGTGTTATACGGAGGACACCACGCTCAAGGCGGCGGGAGCGATCTTCAACCGGGCGCGGCGGGGCCGGGCGGCGTCGCCGGAGGAACAGGCGCGGTTCGGCGCGTTGCTGATGCGGTTTTTCGGGCGGCTCAATGCCGGGAAGGACTGGACGATGCAGCTTCACCTGGGCCCGCTGCGCAACACCAATACCCGGCGGCTGGGGCAGTTGGGTCCGGACACGGGCTTTGATTCCATTGGGGATTATCCGCAGGGCGTGGCGCTGGCGGCGTTTCTGGACGCGCTGGATCGCGAGCAGGCGCTGCCGCGGACGATTCTCTACAACAGCAATCCGGCGGATAACTACCTTTTCGCGGCGATGACGGGCAATTTTCCGGGCGATGGGCGGGCGGCCAAGGTGCAGATGGGCTCGGGCTGGTGGTTCCTGGATCAGAAGGAGGGGATGGAGTGGCAGCTCAACGCGCTGTCCAACCTGGGGCTGCTGTCCCGCTTTGTCGGCATGGTGACGGACTCGCGGTCGTTCATGTCCTTTCCGCGGCATGAGTATTTCCGGCGGGTGCTCTGCAACCTGGTGGGGCGGGACGCGGAGAACGGCGAGCTGCCCAAAGACCTGAAGCGGCTCGGGCCGATGGTGCGGGACATCTGCTACGCCAACGCGCAGCAGTACCTGGCGCTCCCGGGCGTGGGGCGGGCGGGCGGCGGGAAATCCCGTCCGCGTTGACGGGCTTACATTTGTTCGAGGGTCTCGATTCCGAGGACCGCCAGGCCCTGCTGCAGGACGCGCGCCGTGAGGTCGCAGAGCACCAGCCGGCTGGCGCGCGGGCCGGGGGCGGACTTGAGGACGGGGCAATGCTCGTAAAAGGCGGTGAACCGGCCCGCCAGTTCGTAAAGGTAATTGCAGAGGAAGTTGGGGCGGTATTCCTCGGCCATGGCCGCCAGCACCAGGCCAAAGTTGAGCAGGTGCCGCGCGAGCGCCAGCTCCTCGGGCGCGCCCAGCTCCAGGGCGGCGGGCGCGAGGTCCCCGCCCACGTCGCCTTTGCGGAAGATGCTGCGGATGCGGGCGCAGGCGTATTGGAGGTAGGGGGCGGTGTTGCCGTTCAGGGCCAGCATTTTGTCCCAACTGAACACGTAATCGCTCTGGCGGTTGGGCAGCAGGTCGGCGTATTTGAGCGCGCCCAGGCCCACCACCCGCGCCACCTCGCGCCGGTCGGCTTCGGCCAGGGCCGGGTTCTTTTCGGACACCGCCCGGTAGGCGCGTTCCTCGGCTTCGTCCAGCAGGTCGGCCAGCTTGACGGTTTCGCCCGAGCGGGTTTTGAACGGCTTGTTGTCCTCGCCCAGGATGGAGCCGAACCAGACATGGGCCAGCCGCACGGCGGCTTCCGGGCGCCAGCGCCGGAAGGCCGCGAAGAGCTGCTGGAAGTGGAGCTGCTGCCGGGCGTCGGTGACGTAGATGATTTCGTCGGGCTGCCAGGTCTCGAGCCGGTAGGCCAGGGTGGCGAGGTCGGTGGTGGTGTAGTTGAAGGCGCCGTCGCGCTTCTGGATCAGGGCCGGATGCGCTTGCAAGGCGGGCAGGTCGTCGAAGAAGACCACCCGGGCGCCCTCGCTTTCGCGCGCGAGGCCCCGGTCGCATAATTCCTGGACGAGCGGCTGCAGGCGCGGGTGGTAGAAACTTTCGCCGAGGGTGTGGTCGAACCGCACGCCGAGCCGCTGGTAGATGATGTCGAACTGGGCGCGCGAGAGCGCGATCATCCGGCGCCAGATGGCGAGGTTCTCCGCGTCGCCGGCCTGCAGCCGGACCAGTTCCCGGCGGGCGGCTTCGAGCGCGGCGGGGCTGGTTTTGCATTCGGCGGCGGCCTGTTTGTAGAGGCGCTCCATCTCGGCGATCGCGTCGGTTTGCAGCGCGGCGGCGTTCAGGTCGCGTTTCCAGGCCGTCAGCAGCATCCCGAACTGCGTGCCCCAGTCGCCCAGGTGATTATCCGTGATGACCCGGTGCCCCAGCAGCCGCAGGACGCGCGCCAGGGAATCGCCCAGGATGGTCGAGCGGATATGGCCGACGTGCATGGATTTGGCGACGTTGGGCGAGCTGAAATCCACCACCACCGTGCGCGGGGCCGCCGCCGGCGGGAAGAACAGGTGCTCGCCCCGCGCGGCGGCTTGCAGCGCGCGCGCCAGGGCGGCGGTCTGGACGCGGAAGTTCAGGAAGCCGGCGCCGGCGACTTCCGGCGGCTCGCAGCAGTCCGCCACGTCCAGCCGGGCCAGCACGTCGGCGGCCAGTTGGCGCGGGTTCAGTTTCCGGGCCCGGGCCAGCCCCATGAGGGCGTTGGTCTGGTAATCGCCGAAGCGGGGATCGGGGCAGGGCCGGACCAGGACGGCGGCGGTGTCCGCGTCCGGCAGAACGGTTTTCACCGCCGCCTGGAGGCGTTGTTCGATGAGTTGGGCGGGGAGCACGGGTTAAGCGGGTTGGGGGCGGGCCGGGTTGCCGGCGGGCCGGCGGGAGCGTTTCCCGGGAGCGCCCGGCAGCCTGGTCGCGCGGGGGGACACTTACTTCAGCCCGTGGCTGCGGATCGCCTGGAACATGGCGGCGCTGTCGGGGGCCTGTTCGAGGGTCTGGCGGAAATCGGCGTTGTGCAACAGCTTGGCGATGTTGGCCAGCGTGTGCAGGTGTTTCTGAAACTGGCCCTGGGGCACCAGAAAGAGCAGCACCAGGCTCACCGGCTGGTTGTCCAGCGAATCGAAGTCCACCCCTTTCCGGGAGCGCCCCAGCGCGGCGACCACGCTGGTGATCAAATCGGTCGAAGCGTGGGGGATGCCGACGCCAAAGCCGATGCCGGTGCTCATGGACGCCTCGCGCTTCTTGACCGCGGCGATGACGGCCTCGCGGTGCGGCGGGCTGATTTTACCGGTTGCCACCAGGTTATCGGTCAGTTCATCAATCGCTTCCCAGCGGTTGGTGGCGCGCAAATCGGTAATGATCTGCTCTTTGGTTATTATGTCGGCTAAATCCATACGGCTCAAACCTATCTATGCCAGCATTTCGCCTGAAGCCCCGAAACATTACAAGCGCGAATTCATATCCGCAACTCGCGCGGGGAAAAAGATTTTCCGGGCGCGGCCGGGCGGCGGCGGCCGGAATCAGAGGATTCGCCCGATCCGGGCCAGGACTTCGCCGGTGCCGCGCAGCCACCAGCCGAGCGCGGTGAGGACGCCCACGCGGGGCACCAGCAGCGGGATTCCCACCAGCAACACCGCCACGTTGCCGAGGAAGATGATGACCGCCGAGAATAAATAGCCCTGGTCGCGGATGTCTGATTGGTCAAATTGCAGGATATGCCAGTTCAAGGTGAGGTGAAAGGCGTAGGCGGCGCCGAGCAGCAGGTGGAACCCGGCCAGGTAGTGCCGCCAATCCCACAGCGCATGCCCGAGGAGGAACCCCAGCACGACCAGCACGGCGTAGAGGGGGAAGAAGTACGGGGCCAGCGCGATGACGAAGTTGTTTTTGTTGACGACGACGTGCCCCCCGCGGGCGGTGGCCCGGAAGCGTTTGACGCGGCCCCCGAACAGCCAGGTCCACAGCGCGTGGGTGAGTTCATGCCCGAAGACGTAGAGCCGCATGGGCTTGGGCAGCAGCAGGAAAACCGTGATCCAGCAGGCGGCGCCGGCCAGAAACGGCACCCAGGTCCGGTCCGCGCCGCCGGCGGCGCGCAGGAGCTGGCCCAACGCCGCCACCGCCCCGGCGCAGGCCGGGAGCAGCAGGATCGCCAGGATGGTTTTGCACCACTTGGGCACGGGCGGAGTGAAGCATAAGCGCGGGCGAAAAAGAAGCCACTTTGCGCTTTGCAGGCCGGGCCGGACGCCTACCATGCCGCCATGACCGAAAGTGAAGTTTTGCAGATCTTCCGCGCGAGCGGCGCGCTGCTGGAAGGGCATTTTGTGCTGCGCAGCGGGCGGCACAGCCGCCAGTACTTCCAATGCGCGCTGGCCTTGCAGCAAATGCCCATCGTTGAAAAACTGGGGGGCGAACTGGCGCGCCGGGTGGGCGCGCTGGGGGCGGCGACGGTGGTCGCGCCGGCGATGGGCGGGCTGGTGCTGGGCCAGGAGGTGGCGCGGCAGCTTGGGCGGCGCTTCATTTTTGTCGAAAAAGAGCAGGGCAAGCTGGCGCTGCGGCGCGGCTTCCGGATCGCGCCCGGAGAGAAGATTTTGATTGTGGAGGACGTGATTACCAAAGGGGGGCGCGTCCAGGAAACCCTGGACATCGTCCGCGCCCACCAGGGGCGGGTCGTCGGGGTGGTGGTGGCTGTGGATCGCTCAGGCGGCGAGGTTAATTTTGGCGTGCCCCTGTTTAGCCTGGTCACGCTGCAAGTGGAAACCTTTGCGCCGGATCAGCTTCCGGACGACCTGGCCGCCCTCCCCGCCGTCAAGCCCGGCAGCGCGTAGGCAGGCGGGGCTGAGCGGCGCCGGCGCGCCACCCGTCCGCCGCGTATGGGGGGCGCCGGGAGCGCCTTGCGTTATTTTCACGCGCCGGGGAGTGAACTTCGTGCCTGACAGCCGCCGTGAGCGGGCAAAAAGGCCCAATTCAGGCCCAAAACGCGGGTGGCACCGGTAATGCTTTGATAGGGGGCAGATATATTGAGTGGCTCGCCCACCCGGACATGAGAACGCTTTTGAGAAACACGGCAACGGGGCTTTACTTCCAGGGACCTGGCATGTGGACCAGCGATCCCGCCGTGGCGCGTGACTTCAAGCTGATTGACCGGGCGCTGCAGTTTATCGAGACCTGGCGGCTCAAGGATATGGAGCTGGCCTTTGCGTTTCGGAATGTGAACCGCGTCACCCGGGTGCCGATCGAAAAGACCACGCTCAATTACCTGGAGAGCTAAGCGCGGCGGCGCGGGACGGCGTTCCCCCCGGGGAAGCGTTTCCCCCGCGCGCCGGGATGCCGCCGCCGGAGTTTCCCTGACCCGCCGCCCCCGCCGCAAATGGCTTTACCTGGGCCGGCTTTTACCTAAAGTGCGTGTGTGGTTGCGCTCGAAACCAGCAAACTCTTCTCGCCGCTTAGCCCGTCGGAGTTAAGCGCGCTGAGCCGCCAGGCCCGGGAACGGTCGTTTGCCGCCGGGGAGGAGATTTTCCGCGAGGGCGATCGCGGGGATGGCCTGTATGTGGTGCGGTCGGGGCGGGTGGAGATTTCGGGGTCGGTGGACTCGGGGGCGCGGCTGGTTTTCTCCGAGGTGGGGCCGGGGGAAGTGTTTGGCGAGATGGCGGTCATCGAGAACCAGCCGCGCTCGGCCTGGGCGGTGGCCCGGGAGGACACCCGGGTTTATTTCATCCCCCGCGACGAGATGCTGGCGCTGGTGGCGCGGTCGCCGGCGCTGGCGCTGGCGTTGCTGCAGGAGATCAGCCGCCGGCTGCGGGAGTTTAACCAGCAATACCTGCGGCAAGTGCTGCAGGCGGAGCGTCTGGCCATCGTGGGCCGCTTCGCCCGCTCCATCGTGCACGACCTGAAAAACCCGCTCAATATCATCGGCCTGACGGCCGAGGTCGCCGGCCAGAAGCGGGCCTCCCTGAAAGCGCGGCAGCAGGCCGCGGGGCATATCCGCAAACAGGTCGAGCGCATCAGCGATCTGATCAACGAGATTCTTGATTTCACCCAGGGCGCGCCCGCGAATTTCGTGCTGGCGCCGGTCAACTACGGCGCGTTCGTGGCGCAGCTCCTGGAGGAGTTGGGCCCGGAAGCCGGCCTGAAGTCCGTGGCGCTGGCGCTGGCGAACCCGCCGCCCTCCGTCGAGGTGTTTATTCATCCCAAACGGTTGCGCCGGGTTTTCTACAACCTCGTGCATAATGCGACCGACGCCATGCCGTCCGGAGGCCGGGTGGTTTTCCGCTTTCAGGTCACCGCGAAGGAAGTGGTGACCGAACTGGAGGATGGCGGGCCGGGCATTGCGCCGGAGATGGCCGGGCAGTTATTCCAGGTGTTCGCGACGCACGGCAAGGCGCACGGCACCGGCCTGGGGCTGTTCATCTGCAAGCGGATTCTCACGGATCACGGCGGCTGGATCGCGGCGCGGAACCTGCCGGACGGCGGCGCGGTGTTCTCCTTCGGCCTGCCCCGGCGCCCGCCGGAAGCGGCGGCGGCGGCGTCCCTTTCCGGCCCCGCGCCGGCAACGCCATGAACCGCATCCGCCTGCTGCCGGAGCAAGTGGCCAACCAAATCGCCGCCGGCGAGGTCATCGAGCGCCCCGCCAGTGTGGTCAAAGAACTGGTCGAGAATGCGCTGGACGCCCAGGCCCGCCGGGTGGTGGTGGAAATCCAGGCCGGCGGGCGCAGCCTGGTGCGCGTGGGGGATGACGGCCTGGGCATGGCGCGCGACGACGCCCTGCTGTGCCTGGAGCGGCATGCCACCAGCAAGATCCGGCGGGCCGAAGACCTCGCGGCGCTGGCCACCCTGGGATTTCGCGGCGAAGCCCTGCCCAGCATTGCCAGCGTGAGCCGGTTCACCCTCACCACCCGCGCGCGCGAGGGCGATTCGCCCGAGGGCACGCAAATCATCGTCCACGGCGGCCGGATCCTGGAGGTCAAAGCCGCGGGCCGCGCGCCGGGAACCACGGTCGAGGTGCGCCAGCTTTTCTTCAACCTGCCGGCGCGGCGGAAGTTCCTGCGCACCGAGGAGACGGAATCCGCCCACATCCAGCATTACCTGACCCTGGCGGCGCTGGCTCATCCCGAAGTGGCGTTTGCCTTTCAGCGCGACGGCCGCCCGGTCTGGCAACTGCCGCCCGTCAAGGCCGGGGACGGCTCCGCGGCGCGCCTGGGCGCCCTCCAGGAACGCCTGCGCATCCTCTATGGCGGCGAGCGCGCCTTGCTGCGGGTGGATTATTCCGCCGCGCTGGAGCCGCCGGACGATCCGGACGCGGAAACGGCCCCGGCTCCGGCCCGCCCGCCGGCCCCGGCCGCCCCGTTTCGCCTTTGGGGCTTCATTGGCGCGCCGGGCGTCTCCCGTTCCAACCGGGAGGATCAGCACCTTTTTGTCAATCGGCGGCCCATCGAGAATCGCGGGCTGAACTTCGCGCTGCTCGAAGGCTATCACACGGCCCTCATGAAAGGGCGCTACCCGGTCGCCTGCCTCTTCCTGGAGATTGACCCGGCGATGGTGGATGTGAACATCCACCCCGCCAAGCGGGAGGTGAAATTCCACCGGGAAGCCGAAGTGCGGCGGCTGGTGGCGCAGGCAATCCGGCAGACGCTGCTGGCCTTTCACTCCGGAACGCCGGCGTCCGCCGCGCCGCCCGCGGCCGCGCCCGGCCCGCCCGAACCGGCCGCCCCGCCGCCGCTCGCGCCCCCGCCGCCGCCCGCCGCGCAATCGGCGCTGCCCAACTTCCCCGCGGCCCTCGCGCCCGCGCCGCAGCCGCGGCCGCTAACGGCTTCCGCGACGCCTCCCCTGCGCATGGGCTTCAGCCCGGCGCCCGCACCGCCCGCCACCCCGGCCGTTCTCCCGCCGACCGCCCCCGGGCCCCTGCCGCCGCCGCCGCTGCCGGAGCCGGTTCCCCTGCTCAAGGTTCCGCTGCGGCTGGTTGGCGTGATTGGGCGGCTCTACGTGGTGCTGGAATCGGACCGGGGCCTGGTGTTGCTGGATCAGCATGCGGCGCATGAGCGGATTTTGTTCGAGCAAATGCTCCGCCGGCTGGAGCAGCATGACCAGGCGCCCTCCCAGCGGCTGCTGCTGCCGGAGACGGTGGAGCTGGCGGCGCGCGAGGCCGGTTTTTTGCGGGAGCAGTTATCCGTGCTCACGCGGCTGGGCGTGGGCCTGAGCGAATTCGGCGAGCGCACGTTCCTGCTGGATGCCCTGCCGCCGTTTGTGAAGGCGCCCGACGCCCGCCGATTTGTGATCGAACTGGTGGATGAACTGCGGGCCGCCGGCCGCGAGCTGAATGCCCTGCGGCTGGGCGAGGATACCATCGCCAAAACCGTCTGCCGCCATGCCGTCAAGGCCAACGACCCGCTGGCCGGGCGGGAACTGGAGAACCTGGTCGAGGATTTGCGCCACTGCGCCATGCCGTACACCTGCCCGCATGGCCGCCCGACGCTCATCGAGATGAGTTTCCGGGAGCTGGAAAAGAAGTTCGGGCGAACGCAATAACGCGCCGCGCTGGCCGCCCCGGCTTGCGCTCACGCCGGCGGCGGGCGCGCTTTCCCCCGGTTGCCCGCCGCATGCGGATGGCTCAGCCTGGCGGGGCGGCGGGCGCCTCGGCCGGCAGCGGCGTGACGGGCTGCACGTCCTCAATCCGGGCGTTGTCTTCGAGCAGCTTGATGACCTTCTGATTCATGATCTGGTCATAAATCTCGATCAAGCCGTCGCGTTTCTGCAGGTCTTTGGCGACTTTGCCGACCGGAATCTGGTAAAGCTGGGCCAGGTATCCCAGGCGTTGATTAATTTCCTCGGTCGAGACCTTGATGTCTTCCTTTTCCGCTATTTTCTGCAACAGGAACTGGAGTTTGACCCGCTCTTTGGCGTTTTGGGAGGCGATGGTGTAGATCTGGTCTTTTTGCTGCTCGATGACCTGGCGGGAAACGCCGCGTTTGGCGTTTTCCTGCACCAAATCGTAAACCACGTTGCTCGTTTCCCGGGTGACCGCCGTTTCGGGCAAATCAAACGTGACGCGGCCCAACAGGGTGCGCAGCAGTTCGTCCCGCAACGCCTGCTTCTGCTTATACTTCAGCTCGTTTTCCAGGTCTTCGCGCACTCCGTCGGTGAGTTTCGCCAGGGTCTCGGCCCCGTAGCCTTTGGCCAGTTCGTCATCCAGCGGCGGGATCACCCGCTCTTTGACCTCGACGACTTCCACCTCGTAAACGCCCTTCCGGCCGGCGAGTTGCGACGTCACAAAATCCGCCGGGAAGTCCACGGTAACCGTGCGGCGGTCGCCGGCTTTGGCGCCCAGGAGTTGGGCGGCAAAACCGGGGATGAAAGAGTCGGGTTGGGTTTGCACCCAGAAATCCTTTTGCTCGGTCAAGCCTTTGGCGGTCGGTGCGATTTCGGTAATCGGCCGGCCGTCGCAGGTGCCCTGATAGTTCACCACGGCGATGTCCCCGGTCTGGAGCGGTCGTTCGCGCTTTTCGTAAGTGGCCCGCTGCTCCCGCAACAGGTTGAGCGCTTTCTCGACATCGGCCTCGGTGACGGCACGCACTTCGCGTTTGACCGGCAGCCCTTTGTATTCGGGCAACTCGAACTCCGGCGCGGTCTCGAGGGTGGCGTTATACACCAGCGGCTGGCCGCGGCTGAATTGAATCTCCTCGATGTCCGGAGGCGTCACCACATCCAGTTTCTGCTCTTCGATGGCCTTCCGATAGGTCTCCTTGATGAGCTTTCGCTTCGTTTCCTCCGCAATGTCCTTTTCGTAGATCCGCAGCAGCATTTCGCGCGGCACCTTGCCGGGCCGAAACCCGGGCAGGCTGGCCTCGCGCCGAAAATCCTTGAAGACGGCCTCGAAGGTTTCATCCACCTTCGCCGCTTCCACTTCCACCCGCACCAGCTTCTTGCACGGGGTCAAACTTTGCACTGTCACGTTCACTAGCAAACCCTTTCCATAATCGCCGAGAAAACCCTGCAAGCAGGATTGGTTGAGTGTCCGGCGCTCAGCGAAAGGATTACACTAGGCCAGCGCCCGCCGGGGGTCAAGCCGGACGTGGCCGCCCCACGCGGGCCGCGCCGCCGCGGGGTGCGCGGCGCGGCGAGGTTCCGTGGCGGGAATCCGTTTCCGGCCGCTTTTACGGGCACGGGACTACGCTCACGCTGCGGTAGAACTGCTGCGTGAACGCATTGGTCACCGTGAATTGCCAGAAGCCTCCGGCGTTGGTGACGGTGTTGGTGCTGCCTGGCAGCGGCATCCAGTTGGCCGCGGGCAGCAGGGGATCCGAACTGCTCACGATGTAGTAGTCCGCCTGCGGCGTGCCCGCCAACAGCAGCGTGAAGGTGCCGTCCTGGTTGTTGAGAATGCCCAGCAGCACGTTGGTTTGGCCGCAAACCAGGAAGGCCTTGACCACCTGCTCCAGGCTGCCGTCGCTGCCCAGGTAGTTGCCGCCGCCCGCATATTCAGCACGGATGGTGTTGGTGCCCGGCGACAGCGCGTCCGTGCTGGCCGCCGCCACGCCGCCCGCCAGCGTATTGGTGTGGAAAGGCACGCCGCCGGCCAGGAAGACCACCGTGCCGGCCGGGGTGCCCGCTCCGGAAACGACGGTCGCGGTAAAGGTCACGTTCGAACCCACGCCCACGGGGTTGACCGAGGAAATCAGCGTGGTCGTCGTGGCCGCCCCGGTAATGTCCGCCGTTGCGGTGGGCGGGGTCAGGGTGTAGTTGCCGGCATCGGCGCCGGCCAGGCTCAAGCCGGAAATAGTCACGGTCTTGGCCGTGCCCACGTCCGCATTGGCGAAGGTTCCCGTCGCCGTGCCGGCGAGGGCAACGCCATCGCCGCTCACCGCGCCCACAAGCCCGGGAGTCCCTGTCAGCGTCGCCGTGGTGGTGCCATCATATACCTTGTTCTGAGCCGCCAGGCCCGTCACTGTCAGCGCCCGGGCGGTGATCGTGCCCGTGAGCGCCGGCTGCGCCAGCGTGTAGTTGCCGGCATCGGCACCGCTGAGCGTCATGGCCGTGCTGACCGCCTTGCCAACGCCAACGTGCTTGTTCGCGAACGTGCCGCTGGCGGCGTTGCCCAGCGCAACGGCATCGCCGCTGATCACGCCATTCAAGACCGCGCCGGAAATCGTCGCGGCGGTCGTTCCATCATATACCTTGCTGGCGACTGTCGCGCCCGTCACTGTCAGCGCCCGGGCGGTGATCGTGCCCGTAAGCGCCGGCTGCGTCAGCGTGTAGTTGCCGGCATCGGCGCCGCTGAGCGTCATGGCCGTGCTGACCGCCTTGCCAACGCCGACGTGCTTGTTTGCGAACGTGCCGCTGGCGGCGTTGCCCAGCGCAACGGCGTCGCCGCTGACCACGCCATTCAAGGCCGCTCCGGAAATCGTCGCGGCGGTCGTTCCATCATATACCTTGCTGGCAACCGTTGCGCCCGTCACCGTCAAGGCTTTTGGGTTCACGACTTGCGATAAAGCGACCGAAGTGCTGGCGGCAAAAGAGCTGTCGCCGCTATAGACCGCCGTCAGGGAATGAGGAGACCCGCTGGCCGAAAGGGTGGTGGTGGTCCAGACCGCCTGGCCGGAGCCATTCAGGATGGCTGTGCCCAGGACCGTCGCGCCGTCCTTGAAAGTGACGAGGCCGCTCGGCGTGCCTCCGCTCCCGGTGACGGTAGCCGTCAGCGTGACGGCATCGCCATAAACGGAAGGATTAGCCGAGGAACTGAGCGTGGTGGCGGTGGGAGTCGTCAGCGGTCCGACATACGCGAAACGCACGGCGTCCGCCAACACGACCGTGCTGCCGGATGTACCGCCTGTGGCATTCGTGTTATAGAGGCGGGCGAAGCCGGCGGTTCCCTGCGTAAAGGGGAGAGCGCTGGCCAGCCGCCACCATCGGCTGCCGTTTATTTGCTGGTTAACCCGGATATTCGTGGTGCCGCCGGAATACGAAATCACCCAGGGCGCGTTGGTGGCGCGGTTGGCGCCCTGCAAATACCAGAGATAGACATCATAGCGCCCGTCGGCGCAGATGTTGGGCCGGTAGGTGACGTTTGAATTGCCGACTGCGGAACCGAGCGCGAAGCGGTAGTCAGCCCCGTATTTGCCCGCCGCGGTGCCGGTTTGCCACGTTCCCACATAGCTGACCTCCGGATCGGTGTTGTCCAGGATGAGATCGCAGACGACGGTGAAATTCGCGGCTATCACCAGGTTGCCGCCCATCACCACCGTGAGCGGGTTGTTGGTTCCGCTTGCGTCCCCCGACCATCCGCTAAACTCGTAGCCCGCCGACGGCGTCGCGGTGAGGGTCACGGGCGCGCCCGGCGCATAGCTTGATTGATCGGGGGTTTTGGATACCGTGCCGCCGGCCGCGACGGAGGTCGTCAGGGTGAAATGGACGGTCAGCGTCGCCACCGCGCCGGTGACCGATCCGTAGCTGTTGCTTACCACCACCGTATAAGCGCCCGCATCGGCGACCTGCACGTTGGCCCGTGTGTAGGAACTGGCGGTGGCCCCGGCGAGATTCGCCCCGTTAAACCGCCACTGGTAATTCAGGGGCGCGGTGCCGGTGGCGGTGACGGTGAACGTGGCGTTCTGGCCCGCGATGACGGTCTGGCTTTGCGGCCCGGCGCTGATGACCGGCGGCGAGGCCGGAACGGTCACGGTCAGGACGGCGTTGGCGCTGGTAGCGTTGCCGGCGTCATTGGAAACGAAGACCGAGTAGTTGCCGGCATCGGCGGGCTGGACATTGGCGCGGGTATAACTGCTGCCGGTGGCACCGGCGATATTGGTGCCGTTAAAGCGCCACTGGTAGGCGAGCGGCGCGGAACCGGTCGCGCTGACGGTAAAGGTGGCGCTGCCGCCCTGGTTGACCGTCTGGCTGACCGGGTGAGTCACAATGGACGGCGGGATGAGGGCGGCGGGAGGAACAAGCTGCATGGCCAGCAGGCCGTTGTTCGAGCTGAGCGCATAGACCCGGTCGCCGCCAAAGTCCACCGCTCCCGTGCCGCTATAGCTGTTGTCATTGTCCGTGGCAAAGTTGGTGGACGTGATGAACCCGGGCGCGCTGTTGGTCGGCACGAGGTGGTAGAGCCGGAAGCTGTTGCCACCGTTGGCAGCGGCGGCATAAACGCCCCCGAGCAAGTCGAGGCTGGGGTTCACGCCGATGGGGCCAAGGCTGTCCGGGAAAGCCGGGTCGGCATAATTGCGCACTGTGGTCGCCGTGCCGGCAGCCAGGTCAAAGGAAGCCTGCCGCAGGTTCAGAGGAGCCGGCAAACCGGCCTTGCACCAGAAGGTGTTTCCGGTGCCGAAAGCGAGCCCCGACCCAACGGCGCCGCCCGGCGCATCGGTCAGGGTTACCAGCTTGGAGGTGAAGTTGGTTCCATTTGCCGTGGTGAGCACGGCGAAGTGGCTTGTATTCAGCGAACCGATGATGATCTGCGTGCTGGCGCCCGCGCCGCGCACGTCCAGCGTGTCTCCCCAGCGCAGATCCTGCCCCGCGCCCGGGTCGCCCGAATAGGCGACGGTGGGCACCGTGCCGGCGCTGTCATTGGCCCAGCGATACAATTTGAAACTGGTGGTGTTGCCATGCAGCGTCATATTGCCGGCATAAACCACGCCATCCTCCGCCACTCCCACCATCAGCAAATAATAAGTGGACGTGTATCCCCCCGTAACCCCGGTCGTGTTCAGCGTCCACAGGTCGGCCCCGGTGTCGCCATCGAGCACATAGGCCGTCGTGGTGCTGCGTTGCACGACAATCACGCGCCGGGTCAGCGGGTTGTAGGCCATGCCGCGCTCGTCGGGCGGGCCGCCGACGGTCGTGGTGAGGTAGGGGCGTGAGCCGGGCGCCAAATTCCACAGCACCGCCAATCCGCCCACCTCCAGCGTCGGGGTGACGGTGAGCGTCGCCACCGCGCTGGTGATGGCGCCGTAAGCATTGGTGACCACCACCGTGTAGGGGCCGCTTTGGTTCGTGGCGAGGTTGGCCAGGGTCAGGCTGGTTCCGGTGGCCCCGGCGAGGTTCGTGCCAAACCAGCGCCACTGATAGGCAAGGGGCGCGCTGCCGCTGGCCGTGACGGTGAACGTAGCGCTGCCGCCCTGGTTGGCCGTCTGGCTGATCGGCGGAGTGATAATGGCCGGCGGAGTCGGCAGGGCCTGCACCGTCAGAATGGCATTAGCGCTGGTGGCGCTGCCGGCGAGGTTGGTGACCACCGCGGAATAGCTGCCGGCATCCGCGAGTTGCACATTATTTTTGGTATAGCTGCTCAGGGTCGCCCCGGCCACGTTCACCCCGTTAAACCGCCATTGGTAGGCGAATGGCGCCGTCCCGGAGGCGGCCACCGTGAACGTGACGTTCGCGGTCTCCGTCACCGTCTGGCTCAACGGCTGGGTGATGATCGTTGGCGGCACAATTACGGTCAGCGTAGCGTTCGAACTGGTGGCGCTGCCGGCGAGGTTGGTGACCACCACCGAGTAGCTGCCGGCATCGCTCGTTTGCACGTTGTTCTTCGTATAGCTGCTGAGGGTCGCCCCGGCAATGCCGGCCCCATTACGCCGCCACTGGTAGGCGAGCGGCGCGGTGCCGGTGGCGGCCACCGTAAAGGTGGCGCTGCCGCCCTGGTTGACCGCCAGGCTTTGCGGCTGGGTGATGATCGTCGGCGCCACATTCGTCGCGGCATTGAGGTTAAGGTCATAGCGGACGACATCCCCCGCGAGCGCGATCGCAGTCACGGTTTGCGGAGTCATGCCGGTTTTGCTGGCCGTGGTGGCATGAGCGGTGCCGCCCGCCGTCGCTGGAACCAGCGTGGCAACATAATAACCGTTGCCGTCCGTCTTGACCGTCGGCCCGCCCGCCACGGTCACGGTCGCGTCATCCACATAAAGCCCGGTACTGGCGTCCTTGACCCGGCCCCACACAATACCCTCGGTCGCCGTTGCCGGGTTGCGCCACGGCATGGTGGGAACGGTGGCGGTGCTCGTGTTGACATTGGCGGCGGCATAGGACCACCAGCCACTGCCCGAGGTCGGGACCGCATAAGAGTAGGTGCTGTAGCCTTTCAGGCCCTTGCTGCGAAGATAGCTGATTTCATCGGCGATGGTGGCGTTGCTGTAAAGATAGGCGCCAATGCCCGAGAAGATCTGCCGGTTGTATTGCCAGCAACCCACGCAACGGTCCACCCACGTATTAAAAGTGCTGCTGCTGTAGGTTTGGGGAATCGCGGCATCCACGTAGCCGTTTTGCAACATGCCGGCCCAATCGCAGAAATAGGTGTAGGGGGCAGACCCGGAGAAGGTGCAGGAACCGGGGACCGGGCTGTAGGCAATGGGCGCGATGGTATGCCGCAGCGGCTGGCGCGGATTGGTCTTGATGGATTGAATCTCCGCCTGAACCCGGGCGATCAATTCGTTCTTGAAGCGCCGCCGGTAATTGGACCAGGCGGTATGGGTGTTGGCCGGCGTGCCCACGTAGCCCGTGTTGATACGGAACCGGGCCAGCCCGGAACGCGCATAGTTGGCCTGGCTGTAAGCGGGATAACCGAAGCCCTCATTATAGCCGGTGCTGTTGAGCTCGTCGTCCCAGTTGATGCCGTCAATCGGATAGTTGGTCACCAACTCGCGCACGATGCTGACCAGGTATTCCTGCACGTCAGGCGAACCCATATCCAGCGAGTAATTGCCATCCACCAGTTGGGGAGACCCTCCCTCGCTATTGGCATACGGCGCGATAAACCACTCCGGATGCGCCGCCAGGGTGGCGTTGTTGGGGGGCGGCCAGACGGTCGAGACGCGGTAAGGCCCGCCGCCGCTGCCGCCCAGCCAGGCATGAACCTGGATGCCTTGGGCGTGCGCTTTCGTGCAAAGATAGGCCAGCGGGTCAAAGCTGGCAGTCACGCGCGGAGACCACGGCAGAATGGATGACTTCCAATGGGCGCCGTGCGAGGCGGTGCCGTTGCGGTCCATGTATCCCAGCACCTGGACGATGACCACATTGTAGCGGCCGGAGACGAGCGTCGAGACCATCGTATCCACCTCGGCGGCACTGCCCGTGCCGACGTGAAACACATCCGCCCAGGCCGCCCGAAACTCCTCCGCCGCCCGCAGCGACAGCGGGCTGCCAAGCCCGATGAGCAGGGCCGCCAGCAGCCAGGAACTCCGCCGGTAGGCCCCGGAACGGCGCGGCCGACGGGAAAGAATTGCGTGAGGTTGGGTCATAACATGAACTTCGCTGCCCGGTTTTTCGTTTGACATAGTTTTGTCTGGAGTTGTTGCCAGAAGTCGCGGGTTCACTCAAATCACAGGGAATTACGAGGCACACCTTTCCTCGCCTAGAGAGAGCATACGACGATCGCGGCATCTAAACGGCACATTCGCCAGCCAGATTCGCATCTTTTCCCGCAAAAAGCAAGTACTATTTAGCGGATTTAGCGAATTTTAACACCCCTTGCAGGCCGGCGCGATAACCGTAAATGCGCCGGCGGGAAATGGCACATCCCGCGCCCCGCGCGCCAATTCCCCATAGGAATCGGCGGCGACGCGCGAGAAGCGCGTGCTTCACGCCCGCAACGGCGTCGTTCCGCTTATGGCGTCCAGCGCACCCGGTAGAAGCGCCGGGCCAGACCGGTCTCGCTGTCGTAGTATTGGAAGTTGGTGGTCGTGACGGTGAAATTGGTCAACGCCGTCCAGCTTACCACTCCCGCCACGTCGGGCGTGGCCTCCACTACGTACTGCCCCGGCGCCCCGCTAATCTGCAACTCAAACCGGCCGTCGGCCAGCACGCGGATTTCGTCAATCTGCGGCGGCGCGTTGACGGTAAGGGTCGCGGGATCGCTCATGATTTGCCCGGCCAAATTAAGCACTTCCACCGCGTAGCTGCCCGCATCGGCCGGCTGGGCATTGGTAATCGTAAGCGCGCTGTCGGTGGCATCCGCCAGCGGCTGGCCATCAAAATACCACTGGTAAACCAGGGGCGCCGTGCCGGCGGCCGCAACGGTAAAGGAAGCATTCCCGCCCTGAATCACGGCCTGGCTCTGCGGCTGCGTGGTGATGGTCGGCGGCACATTGACCACCAAAACCGCATCCAAACTGGTCACGCTCCCGGCCACATTGGTAATGACCACCGAATAATTGCCCGCGTCACTGATCTCTACATTGTTCCGGGTGTAGCTGCTCGCCGTGGCGCCCGCCAGCGGAACCCCATTATGCCGCCACTGGTAGCTCAACGGCGCCGTCCCCGTCGCCTCCACCGTAAAACTCGCACCCTGCCCCACCGTCACGCTCTGCTCCGCCGGCTGCGGCTGCTGCGTAATCACCGGCGCCAAAAACGGCGCCACCAAAACAAACTTCGCCGCGTCCGCACTCACCAATAACGTGTCCGGCGTGTTGTTCTTCAACTCCACATAACCGGCCGTCCCGCCCAAAAACGGCAGATTCGTCCCCACCAAAAACCATCCCCCTTGATTGGGCGTGCTGGAATACTGATTCTGCACACTGGTGACGCTCCCCCCATAGTAATGCACCGTGTAGGGCGCCCCTACCGTCCGGTTGGCCCCAATCTGGTAATACACATAAACATCGTAATACCCTCCCACCGGCAACTCCGGCGTCCACCGGCAACTGCGCGTCGCCTCCGAACCCCCTGTCCCAGCCGTATACAGATAGTTGGAGTTGACCATCGGGACGCTCGGGTTCGAGCCCACCGTCCACGTTCCACTGGGCGAGGTGTTGCTCCAGCCCGCATCCGCGTTGTCTATGACGATCTCCGCCAGCAAACTCACAAAGGTCGCGCTGATGCTCTTGTTGGTCGTCAGCGTCACCTCCAGCGGATTGTCCGTCCCGCTCGCATCCCCACCCCAGCCCGTAAAAACGAAGTTCGTATTGGCGGGCGTGGCCGTCAGCGTCACCACCGTGTTGGGGGCGTAGCTGGCCGCCGCTGGATCCTTGCTGACGCTGCCCCCGGCGCTCGCCGTGGTCGTCAGCGCAAAATGCACGGTCAACTCCGCATCCGCGCTCCCAACCGCGCCAATAATATTGGTGATCACCACCGAATAATTGCCCGCATCACCAGTCTGGACGTTGCTCCGGGTATAGGAACTGCCCGTTGCCCCGGCAATCGGCGCCCCATTCAACCGCCACTGGTAGCTCAGCGGAGCCTTGTTGGTCGCCAGCACGCTAAAGGTCGCGCTTTGCCCCGCGATCACCGTCTGGCTCTGCGGCTGCGTCACGATAACCGGCAGGGTCACGTTCGTATCCACCACCAGTGTGGCGCTGTCGCTGAGCAGGCTCCCGTAGGGGTTGGTCACCCGCACGGAATAATCCCCGGCATCCGCCGCGCCAACCTGGGCCCGGGCATAGCTGCTGTCCGTGGCCCCGGCAATATCCGCCCCGTTGAAGCGCCACTGGTAAGACAGCGGAATGCCACCCGTAGCCACGACATTAAACGCGGCCGTCTCTCCCAACACCACCGTCTGGCCTTGCGGCTGGGTCGTGATGGCGGGCGGAACCGGCGGAACGACCACGGTCAGGACCGCTTTGGCGCTGGTGTCGCTGCCGGCAGAATTGGCCACGACCACCGAATAATCGCCGGCATCCGACAGTTGAACATTGCTGCGCGTGTAGCTGCTGGCGGTCGCGCCGCCAATCGGCGCGCCATTAAACCGCCATTGATACGTGAACGGAGCCGTGCCTGAGGCGGCCACCGTGAACGTGGCGTTCTGCCCCTGGGTGACGGTCTGGCTCAGCGGCTGCGTGGTGATGGTCGGCGGCACCACTACCGTCAGCAGCGCGCCCGAACTGGTGGCCATTCCGTAAGCATTGGTCACCACCACCGAATACGTCCCGGCATCCGCGGGTTGCACATTGGCGCGCGTGTAGCTGCTGGCGGTCGCGCCCGAAATGTCCGCCCCATTCAGCCGCCATTGATACGCAAACGGCGCGGTGCCGCTGACGCCGACCGTGAATGTGGCGTTGGTTCCCTGCTTGACGCTTTGGCTGATCGGCTGCGTGGTGATCGTCGGCGGGACGTTTCCGCCGAGAACCAGGTCCAGCTCATACATATTGCCGGTAACCTGCCCCACCGCGATGGTCGTGCTCCCGGTTGCCGTCGGATGCCCCGCCAGACTGGCGGTGACGGTATAGGTCCCCACCGGCAAATCTATAAAGGCATAAAATCCCGTCCCATCGTTCGTCTGCACCCGGCTGACCGGGCCCGACAGGCTCACCCGGGCGCCGTCGGCCCAGGCCCCCGAACCATGAATCGTCACAGTCCCCATTATATGAGCCTTGGTGGGCGAGGTCTTCCAGGGCATCTCCGGAATGTCAGCCCAAGTCGGCGTGACCGACGACACCAACGATGGGGCAAAGCCGGCCCAGGTGCCGCCGCTATACGGCGTCCGGTAGGAATAGCCGCTGAAGCCGTGGGCGTAATTCCCCGCCGGCGAGGCATCCCGGGTCATTTGAAGCTCGTAAATGGCATTGGCCAGCGAGTTCAAGTAAATGCCCGGCCCGATAATCATGTGGCGGTTGAACTTGCGGTCCTTCTCGAAGTTCATCCACTTCGTATAGTCAGACGGCAGGCTGGCCCAGTTGTAGTAGGTCATCGGCACCGCCATATCCATGATCCCTTCCTGTTGCCAGCTATCCCAGTCCGAATACACGTCATAGTACGGCCGGGTGGCCTGAAACGCGGCGCGGGTGGACGACGCCGGCGAGGGATTCCAGGTGACAAACGAACCCGACTGCCGGATCTGGGGGCTGGTCTTCTGAATGCGCGCATACATCTGCCGCGCGAAGGCGGTGACCTGATCGCGCCGCCACTGCTTGAACTGCTCGCTGGCGGCGGACGGGTTGCCGCTCAACCCGTAACGGGCGTTATAGCGCGCGACGCTGGTGGGGTTGAACCCCTCGGTGGCCGCCTCGAACCGGATATAGTCGTAATGAATGCCGTCAATCCGCCCATCCGCGCCGCCGGGCCCGGCGGTCGTCTGAAAGTTCACCAGGTCCATGTGGGCATTGATTAAATACTCCAGGCACTTGGGATGGCCGGGATCGAAGGCCCCATCGCTGTTTTCCGCGCCGGTGGTCGAACTCAGGCGCGTGGGCCAGTAATTGTCAAACGTCGTCAGACTGCCGGTCGGCGGATCGCTATGCTGCGAATAAACCTGCCCCTTGGCGGTCTTGAAAACCACCGACCAGCAATGAACCTCGACGCGCTTCTTGCCGCCGGTGGTGTCGTGCGCCGCCTTAATCATGGCGGCCAGGGAATTGAAGTTGGCCGGCGACAGCCCGGACATGTAGGGCTCGCCGACGCCCGAAGGATAGCAAACGTCGGCACGGCGGCGCACCTGCACGATCACCATATTGCAGTTGGCTTCGCGGATGACCCCTTTGCTGTTGGCATTGCCCGGCACGCCGAGCAGCGTATCCACCTGGCTCTGACTCAGCAGCCCGGCATTCCAGGCGTCCACCCAGAACGCCCGATACTCCGGCGCCGCGGCCGGACAGGCCGTGCCCAGAACCAGCAACAGCGCGGCGAAAATCGCCGTCCGGAGACAACGGGTTTGCGGAGATTCCATACCAAAACCGGCCATAGTGTGTGGGATAAATGACATAACAAACTCTGATTCTTTCAACGATTAACTGAGATTCGTTGCCCGATTGCCCGGCGACGCGGCGGGAAAAACCCCTGCCACCGGCATCCGCAGCCGAAAACGAGTATTGGGCACATGTAATCGTTACAATGCCGGTTTTCCGAACCGAAATCAATAAAAATCTTCACCCATTTTCCCCCGAATTAGCCGCGCTCCGGCAAGGGTTGGCGGCTCGCTGGAGTCCCGCAATCCCCGCTCGACGGCGGCAAAGAATCCAGCCCCCGGCAACAGAACCCGCGGAGGCAATTTTCAAAGTCCGGGCCGCCCCCATTTTTATCCTAGACACCGGGCGGAAAAGGGCGGATACCTCTTGTCAACGAAGTGGCCGTCGCGTCTGCCGCGTAGCGGCCCGGATTATTATAAATATGCAAAACAACATGGTAGCAACTGCCCTGCAAACAAACTCCTTCACCCGCCGTCAATTTCTCCGGCGCACCGCCCTGGCCGCCGGCGCGATGACGCTGGCCTTCCCCTCGGTGAGCCGGGTGCTCGGCGCCAACAGCCGCATCAATATCGCCTGCATTGGCGTGGGCGGCAAAGGCGACAGCGACGTCAGCGACGCCATAAATTGCGGCGGCCAGATCGTGGCGCTCTGCGATGTGGACCAGAAGACTTTGGATGGCAAAGCCAAAAAGGTCGCCGAAAAGTTCCCCCAGCTCAAACGGTACCGGGACTACCGCAAGTTGCTGGACGAACTGGGCAAGGACATTGACGCGGTGACGATTTCCACCCCGGATCACCAGCACGGCGTTGCGGCGATTCGGGCGATGAAGATGGGCAAACACTGTTTCTGCCAGAAACCCCTCGTCCAGACCGTCAGCGAGGCGCGCCAGGTGCGGCAACTGGCCAAAGACAAGAACCTGGCCACCCAGATGGGCAACCAGGGCAGCGCCGAAAGCGGCCTGCGCCGGGCGGTGGAAATCGTGCAGGCGGGCGTGATTGGCAAACCGCTGGAGCTTCACGTCTGGTCGAATCGCCCCATCTGGCCCCAGGGCCTGGACCGGCCCGCGGGGCAGGACCCCGTCCCGCCGGAGCTGGATTGGGATTTGTGGCTGGGCCCGGCGCGCAAGCGGCCGTACAAGAAAGGGGCGTATCACCCGTTCGCGTGGCGCGGCTGGTACGACTTCGGCACCGGGGCGCTCGGGGATATGGCCTGCCACACCGTCAACATGCCGTTCCGGGCGCTCAACCTCGGCTACCCCAACGTGGTCGAATGCGAACTGGCCTCCCGCCTGTATCCCGAGGCTTTCCCCAAGACCTCCCGCATCCGCTTCGAGTTCCCGCAGCGGGGCGACCTGCCGCCGCTCAAGTTCTGGTGGTATGACGGCAAACCCGCGGACCCGCTCAAGCCGCTGCGCCCGCAGGGCGACGCGATCCATGAAATCATTGCGACATACGACAAGCTCCCGGCCAGCGGCGCGCTGATTATTGGGGAAAAGGGCAAGGTGTTTTCACCGGACGATTACGGCGCGCGATTCTTCGTGGCCATGAAGGGATCGTCCGAATATGTGGCGAGCGACCAGCACGAAGCCTGCAAGGCCGTGCCGCAGTCCATCCCCCGCTCGCCGGGCCACATGGAGGAATGGTTCCGCATGATGAAGGACGGCGTGCCCGCCTACTCGAACTTCGACATCGCGGCCTACCTCACGGAAATCATTTTGCTGGGGTGCGTGGCCTTGCGCGTCGGCGAAGGCTACCGCATGGAATGGGACGGCCCGAATATGCGGTCGCCCAACCTTCCCGCCGCCGCCCAGTTTGTGAAGCGCGACAACCGCCGCGGCTGGAATGCCTGAGGCCCGCGAGGGCTGAACCGCGGCCCCCGGACAGCCGCCCCCAGGGCGCGGCCGGGCGGCCTTCGCCCGGCGCCGGCCCCGCGGCCGGCATCACGCCGGATACACAAATTCAATCGGCAACTGGACTTCCGGGTGCAGGCTCTGCTTGACCGGGCAGGCCCGCGCGGCGGCTTCCAGCTTCGCGCGATCGGCGGCGGACAACGCGGCGGCGCGAGGAAAGACCAGCCGGGTCTTGAGCGCGCGGATGCGGCGCACCGGGTCCGTGGCCATCTCCTTGAGGACGCGGATCTGGAGGCCGTCCAGGTTCAGGTTATTCTGATCGGCCACCCGCCCCATGATCGTCGCCATGCAGGTGCCGAGGGCCGTGGCCACCAGGTCGGTGGGGGAAAAGGCCTCGCCCTTGCCGCCGTTATCCAGCGGCGCATCGGTGCTCAACGTCTGCCCCGAGGGTTCATGCGTGGCCGCGCAGCGCAGCCCGCCGTGGTAGGTAATGTTGATTTCAACAGCCATAATATGCGCGCTAATTCATTCGGTGGCATAACCTACCGCAAGCCGTCCCGATTTCAAAGCGCCCTTTCGCCGCGAAAATCAAGCCGCCCAACCCGGCGCGCCGCCCGGCCGCCACGCCCCGCCGCGCGCCCGCCATTCCTGGGCTTGGCTTGCCACGGCCGCAGATTAAACTATGCGCATGAAAACACCATTCTGCCTTCTGCTGGCCGTCAGCGGACTCCTCGCGGGTTGCGGCGAAAAGGCCGGCGCGCCCGCCCCGCCCGCCAATTCCGCCACCCCGGGCAGCAGCCCGTTGAGCGCGCCGGCGGATTACCTGGGCGCGCTGGACAAGGCGCACAAAACGGCGGACAAGGTGGTGGATACCGCCGTGCTCAACCAGGCCATCCAACTGTTCAACGTGGAACATGGGCGCAATCCCAGGGACCTCAATGAACTGGTCGAGGAAAAATTCATTCCGAAGCTGCCCACCGCGCCCTACGGCATGAAGCTGGACTACGACGCCGCCACCGGGAAGGTCCGGGTCGTCAAACAATAACCGGCCCGGGCGCCGGGTGCGGGCGCGCCCGCGCGCCAAATCCATCCCCCGGCCAACGCCCGACGCGCGGGCCGAAAAAAGCCCCCAGGGCGGCGGCGCGGCCACCCCGGGAAGCGCCGGAAATCCCGCCGCGGCGCCGGCTTACGCCTGCCAGATCATATCGGCCACCGTTCGCCCCGACGGGATAAACGGCAGCACATGCTCGGTGTAGGGCACGATGACGTCCAGCACGTAGGGCTCGTTGGCGTCCAACATGCGCTGGAGCGCCGGCCGGAGGTCTTTTAGATACATGACCCGCTCGCATTTCACGCCGAAGCTCTGGCACATGGCGGTGTAGTCGGGATAGATCTGCTTCCGCCGTTCCGGGTCGCCCAGGTAGGTGTTGCCGCGGTTGCCGGCGTAGAAGCGGTCTTCCCACTGCATCACCATTCCCAGGTGCTGATTGTTCAGCACGATCACCTTGGCGGCAATCTTCTCGATATGCGCCGTGGCCAGCTCCTGAATGTTCATCAGGAAGGAGCCATCGCCGTCAATGTCCACAACCTGCCGGTTGGGGAACGCCACTTTGGCGCCCAGCGCGGCCGGGTAGCCAAAGCCCATCGCGCCCAGCCCGGCGCTGGTCACGAACTGGCGCGGGTATTTGAACTGGTAGAACTGCGCCGCCCACATCTGGTGCTGGCCCACCCCGGTGGTGATGATCGCCTCGCCTCGGGTCAGCTCGTACAGCATCTCGATGGCCATTTGCGGCAGGATGACCTCGCGCTCCCGGCCCTTGAGATGATCGCGCATGTGCTGCGATTTCATGACCTCTTCGGTCACGCTATAGCCGAAGGGCGCCCGGGCTTTCCACCGCGCGATCTGCTTATGCCAGGCGGTGAACTTCTTCTGCAGGGGCCGCGCCTTGACCATCGCCGCCAGGCGGCCCAGGGCGAACTTCACATCGCTGATAATCGGCAGGCTCACCGGCTTGTTCTTGTTAATCTCGGACGGATCAATATCCAGGTGAACGATCGTGCCCTTCTCGCAGAACTTATCCACCCGGCCCGTCACGCGATCGTCAAACCGCACGCCAAACGCCAGCAGCAGGTCCGCGCCCGCAGCTTTCAGCTTCGCCGGCTCCGTGGGGCGGGCGGCCGGATGGTATTCGCCGTTCACCGCCCAGTTTGCAAACGCCGCGCCGTGCATGCCCAGCCAGCGCAGCGACAGGGGATGCGTTTCCGGAAAAGCGCCGCAGCCCATCAGGGTGGTGGTGACCGGAATCTGCGTCGCTTCCGCAAACTGCCGCAACTCCTTGCTGGCGTTGCCGGAGATGATGCCGCCCCCGACGTAGAGAACCGGGCGCTCGGATTTTTCGATCAGCCCGATGATTTCGTTGAGCGCCAGCTCGCTGGCCCGCGGGTCGGCCCGGTAGCTGCGCAGGCTGGTTTCCTTCGGGAAAACCGGCTGCGTGCGCGCCTGCTGCACGTTCTTGGGCAGGTCAATCAGCACCGGCCCGGGCCGGCCGCTCTGCGCGAGATAAAAGGCCTCTTTAACGATGCGCGGAATATCATTGATGTCGGTGATCAGGTAGCTGTGCTTCACCACCGGCAGCGTCATGCCGAAAATATCCGTCTCCTGGAAGGCGCCCTTGCCGATCATCGCCTGCACCACCTGGCCGGTAATGGCAACGAGCGGCACGGAGTCCATGTAGGCATCCGCGATCCCCGTGACCAGGTTGGTCGCGCCCGGCCCGCTGGTGGCCATGCAAACGCCCGCCCGCCCGGTCACGCGCCCGTAACCGCCGGCGGCAAAGGCCCCGCCCTGCTCATGCCGCGGCAGCACCGTGCGAATCGTCTTGCACCGGGTCAGGGCCTGGTGGATTTCCATGCTGGCTCCGCCCGGATAGGCGAAGATGGTGTCCACGCCCTCGCGTTCGAGGCAGGCCACCAGGATTTCACTGCCGGACATGGCGGGACCGCGTTCCGCACGCTTGCTGCCCGGCTTTTTCTTAGTCTGTTCCGTTGTCTTGCTCATTTGGTTTTTTGTGGTTGAGGCTGGCTGCCGCAGGTGCATAAAAAAACCCACGACCGTCTGCCAGCCGTGGGTTCTTGTCGAAACCTGGATTACCTTCGACAAGCACCTACGGCGTCGCCTACGACGACGACGACCACCCCGGCAACCTGTCGAATATTCACTAACATCGCGGCTAATTTACTGAGCCCCGCGCCATTCGTCAAGTCCGATTGCTTAAAAAAATTAAACCGCCTCCCCGAGCCTCAAATCCGGCCCCCCTCGAAGGACACCCTGCCCAAACCCGGTAAAAACCGCCTCCGCCTCCGGGTCATGGCCTTCAATGGCAAAAATCACCCGCAGGGCCACCCAATCAGCAAATACGCTGAAGGTGTGGCCATCGCAGACCACTCGCCCGCCATCCTGGGGGCCACAAGCCGATCCCCAAAATGCCAGCCGCTCCCGGAACTTCAGAAACGCCATGCCGCTTGCAGCTTCAAATCAGCTCACATCCACCCCCCAATTCAATCCCAATCCCAACAACTCGTGAAACAAGGCTCCCGGCGCCATACCCCAAGCCCGCCCATCCTCCTGCCCTGTTTTATCGAATCCGTGGAGACCCCCCCGTTTTTCACGTAACCCCCGTCTTTCCAGCCTCATCCATACCTACCCTCAAGCCGTGTACAAGGGGTGTACAAGGGATGCTCGCCGGAGGTACATGAATTTTTCTGTCGTACCTCCGATGAGCACCCCTTGTACACCCCTTGTACACGGCTTGAGGGTAGCGTGAAAGTAGCGTGATTGCAGTAGGTTGAGGTTTTTTAATGAGATTGGGAGTCCGAGGGACTTTGGGGGCGGTTTTTAGGGTGGCTTTTGTAGTTGAAACTGCGGAATTGAGGAGGAAAGAAAGTCCTGCACCCCTGCGCCCTTGAGCCTCTGCAAACCGGCTTCCCTTTTGCCCGCACCCTGATCGTGCGGCGCAATCACCGCACAGTCAAAAAGAGCGGCCCAACGCCCCCTGAATCGCACGGCTGCCTTTCCCGTGTCCCGCCGGGGCACTATTGGCTGTTTCCGTGGCTCCAACTCTTTCATGGCCATTAACCGCCGCCCAATCCGCAGCCTCAACTTCCTCCGTTCCTGATCTGCAAAATCCAAGATACTGGCGGGCCCGGGCGGGCCTGGGATATTGGGCTTTTCAAACCGTCGTCCCGTGGCCAGACTGGGGCAGGTATGGGTTACGATCTGTTCCTCTCGTATTCGCGGGGTGACAATGCCCAAGGCCGCATCACGGAGCTGTTGCGGCACATCCAGGTGGATTTCCAGAAGCACGCGCAGCGCGCGCTGCGGGTGTTTTTCGACCAGGAGGAGATTCGGGGGATGGAGGACTGGCGGCTGCGGATTTTGCAGGGGCTGCGCGACTCGCATTTGCTGCTGGCCTGTCTTTCCCCGGGGTATTTGGCGAGTCAGAATTGCAAGTGGGAATTCAACGAATACCTCAAGCACGAGATTGGCCGCGCGGGTGGTTCACATGGTGTTGTGCCTGTTTACCTGGTAGAAGTGCCGAGCTGGGAGCAGAAGGGTGATAAGCAGCAAAACGAGGCGTGGGCGGACGAGTTGCGGCGGCGCCAGTACTTCGACCTGCGCCTGTGGTATGACCAGGGCGCAGCGGCGCTGCTCGAAGCGGCCGTGCAGGAGCGCATGGCCGCGCTCAGCCGCCGGATTGGGGAGAGCATCCGGCGGGGCGAGCAGGCGGCGCGCAGTCCCGGCAACGTGGAGGCGCACAATCCGCATTTTGTGGGTCGCAGGGGGCCGTTGCGGCAGTTGCGGCAGAACTTTGTGGAGCCGGGCCGGATTAGCGTGCTGACGGCCGTCCACGGCATGGGGGGCCTGGGCAAGACCGCGCTGGCCACCGAATATGCGCACGCCTACGCCGAGGAATACGGCGGGGGGCGCTGGCTGGTGCGCTGCGCGGGCCGGGAGGATTTGCGCCTGGCGCTGGCCGAACTGGCTCCGGCGGTGGGATTTGAGTTCACCGAGGACGAAAAGAAGAGCGCCGACCGGCTGTTTGAGCGGGTTCGCCGCGAGTTGCAGCAACTTGCCGCGGGCGGGAATCCGCCGCGCTGCCTGCTGATTTTGGACAACGTGGATCAGCCCGGGCTGCTGGATCCGGCGATGGTGGCGCGGCTCAATGGGGGCGATTGGCTGCACGTGCTGGCCACCACGCGGCTGGGGGAGAACGAACTGGGGGGCACGCACCGCGACCGGGCGTTTCTGCCCCTCGACGAACTGCCGGGGGACGAGGCGCTGGCGCTCATGGAAAGCTACCAGCCGGGGGGGCGATTTCGCCACGAGACGGAGCGGGCGGCTGCCGCAGAGATAGTGCGGCGGCTGGGGAACTTCACCCTGGCGGTGGAAGCGGCGGCGGTGTATCTGGGGCAGTATGGGGGGGAGGTCAGTTGCGCGGCGTTTCTGGCGCGGCTGGAGCGGGAGGGGCTGTTGGGGCTGGATCAAGCGGTGAGGCAGGGGGAGGTTCGGGTGCGGCATGGGGAGGGGTGTTTAAGCGCGACGCTGGCGCCGACGCTGGAGCGGCTGGGGGAGGAGGAACGGCTGGTGTTGCGCCTGGCGGCGTTGCTGCCGCCCGACCAGGTGGCGTTGCCGTGGCTGCGGGGGCTGGCGGCCCGGACGTTTCCGGGGTTGGGGCGGGATGCGGAGCCGGGCTATCCCGATCCGTGGAACCGGGTGGTGCGGCGGCTGCTGAGCCTGCGATTGCTGCAGGCGACGCCTGCGGTGGACGGCGCCGGGTGGCCGCGCGTGGTGCGCGTTCACCGGTTGGTGCAGGAACTGATGCTGCGTGACGGTACTGTCGCGAAGCGCAAAGCGCTGCAGCGGGCCGTGGACAAGTGGATGGAGCAACGGGCGGCGGCGTTAGCCGAGACGACCCGGTGGGAGGAAGCGCGGTGGGAGCTTGAACCGTTTGCGGCGATGGCGGTGCAGTGGGCGGAACAGAACCATCCCGAAGCGGCTTGGCTATTAAGCGCAGCCGGACGGCACCGCCACGATCTCGCGGAATGGGCTCAGGCCGAACCCTTGCTGCGGCGGGCGCTGGCGATCGCTGAAGCCAGTTACGGACCGAAGCATCCCAACGTCGCCGCCGCCCTCAACAATCTGGCGATGTTGCTGTATGCCACTAACCGACTGAAGGAAGCCGAACCCTTGCTGCGGCGGGCGCTGGCGATCGATGAAGCCAGTTACGGGCCGGAGCATCCCAACGTCGCCAGAGACCTCAACAATCTGGCGACGTTGCTGTATGCCACCAACCGACTGAAGGAAGCCGAACCCTTGCTGCGGCGGGCGCTGGCGATCGATGAAGCCAGTTACGGACCGAAGCATCCCAACGTCGCCAGAGACCTCAACAATCTGGCGACGTTGCTGCAAGACACCAACCGACTGAAGGAAGCCGAACCCTTGCTGCGGCGGGCGCTGGCGATTTATGAAGCCAGTTACGGACCGAAGCATCCCAACGTCGCCGCCGCCCTCAACAATCTGGCGTCGTTGCTGCAAGACACCAACCGACTGAAGGAAGCCGAACCCTTGCTGCGGCGGGCGCTGGCGATCGCTGAAGCCAGTTACGGACCGAAGCATCCCAACGTCGCCATCCGCCTCAACAATCTGTCGTCGTTGCTGCAAGACACCAACCGACTGAAGGAAGCCGAACCCTTGCTGCGGCGGGCGCTGGCGATCGCTGAAGCCAGTTACGGGCCGAAGCATCCCAACGTCGCCAGAGACCTCAACAATCTGGCGACGTTGCTGTATGCCACCAACCGACTGAAGGAAGCCGAACCCTTGCTGCGGCGGGGCTTGGAGATACTGGTGGCCTTCACCCGCGCCACGCGGCATCAGCATCCGCATTTGCAAGCCGTCGTGGACAATTACATTGATTTGCTCCGCGCGCTGGGCCGGAGCAAAGCGCAAATCCGCGCCACGCTGCGCGCGCTGGGGCCGGAGTTGTTCTCCGGGTGATTGACGGCATCATCAAAGAAGCAAGCCCGGCCTGAATACCTCTGCATTCAGGCCAAGCGGTGGAATAGCACAGTCGGCCGGCCGGAGATTCAGAGAAATGACCGTCCCGGGCGCCATTTGGCGGCTGGCCGCGGCTCGGAGGCGGCGCGCATGGTTTATTCAACCCGGCCGCCAGCTCTTGACGCGGCGGGGCGGCCGAAGCCGCGCGCAAACGGGCGCGCCGGGTTCTCAGCGCGCCGGGGCGGCGACCCGCGGGCCCAGCAGGGCGAGCGCCTGGGGGATGTCTCCCACTTTCAGCACATTGAGGTAGTCCGGGCCTTCCTGATGAGACGCCGGCAGTCCTTCGAGCTGGAGTTGTGTGATTTCCGGCTCGAACAGGGCCGCGTAGGCGGCGTTGACGCCCATCTGTTGCCGCGCGTTGATGCCCAGCGCCGCGGACTTGAATTCGGGCAGCGTTTTGAGCGCCTGGACGGCGCGCCGGATGTCCCACACCCGCATGCCATCCAGCGTTTGCCCCAGCAGCATGTAGCGGCGCCGGACCTGGCGGGCCAGTTTGGGGTCGGCCTGCCAGTTGGCGGGCTCGACCTCGCGCGGGGCGAAGAACGCCAGGGCCAGTTTTCCGGCCTGGATTTCCTGGCGCAAATGGGCGTCGGTTTCCGGGGCTTCGCCGCCCTGCCACAATCCTTTGGCGGGTGAATGGGTCCAGCGCTCCGCATCGAGCACGGTCAGCAGCACCTGCTCGGGGCGCCGGGTTTTGGGGGTCTGCAGCACCCAGAGCGGCAGCTTTACCGCCGGCTGGCTTTCCAGGACATAGACCCCGACGCGCAGGCCGGCCCGGTCCGCCCGCTCCCGCAGTTCCAGCGGCGGCGGCCCGCTCTCCGCCGGCCAGCCGCCGAACACCTTTTCGCGGAGCGCTTTCCGGTATTCGGCGGGCGGAGGTGATTTGGCCGCCCGGGGCACGAAGCTTTCCGGGATGGTGGTGTTTTTCTCGTCGGCGGGCAGCGAGTCGAAGACCCGGAGTTGCTCGGGGGCAAAGAACTTCACGGCCGCCATTTCGATGGGCGGCGTCTGGCCTTTGAGAAACCGGTTGAACCAGCGGAAGACCGGCACCTGCAGGTCCTGGGTGTCCGCGTGCGGGCCTTCGGTGATGAGGAGGCCGAGGTGGTTGGTTTTGCCGTAGAGGGCGTAGATGCGCCGCACCTGGTTATAGAGCCGCACCACGCCGTCCAGCGGGAATATCTGGTCTTTGTCGGTGTTGCCGATCAGCAGCGGCCGGGGCGCCAGCAGGGCGGCGGCCTGGGGGAAGTCCCAGCGGTAGGTGTTGACGTAGAACATGCAATCGCAGTGGCCCTCGACGCAGCCATCCACCACCTGGTTGCGCAGGTCGGTGATGCCCGCCACCGGGGCGGCGACCTTGACGCGCTCGTCCAGCGCCGCCACGGTCCAGGTGTAGGAGCCGCCGCCCGACCGGCCGGTCAGGCCGATGCGTTCCTTGTCCACCTCCGGGCGCGAGCACAGGTAATCCAGCGCCCGGATGCCGAACCAGGCTTCGACGCCGGCCGGGGTGTAGCCGCGCGCGTTCCACCACCATTGCCCGTCGCTGTAGGTGCCGTGATGCTGGCCGGGGATTTCGCCCAACTGCACCGTATCAATCACCAGGCAGACGTAGCCGTTGCGCGCAAACCAGGCGCCGTGGTGCTGGTAGCCGGCTTTGTTGCCGCAGCTCACGCCGTTGGTCATCACCCGGCTGTGGCCGCACAGGTAAAGGATGGCCGGCAGCGGGTCTTCCACCTTCCACGGGCGGTACAGGTTGGCCGTCACGTACAGGCCCGGCAATGCCTGAAAGTGCAGCTTCTCGACCGTGAAATCCAGTTGCTCCAGTTTTCCGGTGATGACCGGCCGGAGCTCCGTCCGTTCCGGCGCGGGCCACAGCCCCAGCATTTCCTGCAACTGCCGCCGGTATTCCCCGCGCCGCGCCTCCCAGTCCGCGAGCGAATGGATGTCGGCCAGGCAGCGCTCGGACAGCCGGGCGGTTTCAAGGCGGAAGTATTGCGCCAACGCCGGGTCGAGGCGCGCCCCGCGCTCCTCCGCGGGCGCCGGGTTCGGAACCGCCGCCGTCATGGTCAACACACTCACAAGCATAACCGCCAGGCAACGCATCTGGTGCATGGCGCAAGGATGGGCCGATCGGGGCCCGAATGCAACCGGTTCTTGCGGGCGCGGCCCGGGTTAGCTGACCGGGATCAGGCAGACCCGTTCGCCCTTTTCATTGCGGGTGATGCCTTGGGCGTGGGGGTCGAGAGTCAGGACGCCGTCCACCAGAAAGGCATAGCGATGGTGCCCATGCTTCAGCTCCACCGTCAGCAGCCAGGAACGATCCGGCATCTGTTTCATCGGCAGCGCGGCGGGGTCCCAGCCGTTGAAATCGCCCACCAAGCTGACCGCCCGGGCTTCCGGCGCGTGGCAGATGAAATTAACCGCCCGCAGGGGTTTTTGGTAAGCAAACGCGCGCATTATTCCTCCAGCAGATTGCGCAGGATGGAGATGGCCGTGTAGCGCACCTGGGTGGAGGTGCCGACCAGTTGGCGGTAGCGCTCGATCCAGTCCGGGTCGCCTTGGTGGTATTCGCGCCAAACGGATTTGAGCACCCGCTCCGTCCGCTCGACCTGCTGCATCGCCGCGGCCAGCGACTCCTTTCCCTCCGGCAGGTCCGAGATGTTGCCCACCGAGAACCGGCTGATGCCCCGATGGCCGCGGACCGCCTGCAAGAGCATGACCATGGTCTGCTCGTAGGGATACCACCGCTGGCACAGCGCCTTTCCCAGGAAGTCGTGGCGCACGGCGAAGAACTCCGAGCGGGGCCGTTCGGTGTATTGCCGGATTTCCCGGGCTTCGTCCGGGAACCAGTTGTAGAGCAGGGCAAAGGTGCCGTACGTATCAATGAGCTGCTTCGAGTTGGTGTAGTCGGCGGTGATTTCGCCGATGCACAGGTCCTGGTTCAGTTCGCGGACGATTTCCGGCAAATCATGCAACCGGCCGAGGACCTGGTGCCCCATCTTCGTGCCGTAGTTGAAATCGCCGGGGATCAGCCAGTAAACGTCGTGCTCCGCGCCCCGCTCAAAAGCCGCGCCCAGGCCCGCATACCACATCTGGCAGGTATCCACCGCCCAGACGTCCAGCACTTCCGAACTCCGCGAAACGACGAGCCGCCGGAAGTCCAGGTATTCCTTGTCGCCGCGCAGGGCATAGTGCGTCTTGCGATCGAGCACCGTGAGGGGCCGGGCGTAGCGGCGCTTGTCCGCGTCCAGGTACCGGACCAGTTGATACAGGGCCTGCAGGTCGGCGTAATCGCGCGCGGGCCGAATCGGGTAAATGACGACCGGGTGAATCCGCCCGGCGCTGGAACCGGAACGCCCCGGCGCCGGCCTGGTTTTAGTTGCCGTCCGACTGTTGCCACTTTTCCTCATAACAATGCTCTCCGGCCCGCGCGCGGCGGGTCCGCGCCGAGCCACCCTATCCCCGCGCCGCAACGCGGGCAACGTTCAAAGCGCAGGTTCCCCGGCTCTGGCGCTCCCGGGCAAGGCGCTTCTCAATTGAGCGACGGGTCCTCGGGCGTCTGCGCCAGCAACCGGTATAAGCCGCCCTTCCGCCGCAGGATTTCCGCCCAGAGCTGCTCGGGCGCCAGGTCGAATACCAGTTCGAGCGACGCCGGATGCGTCAGCCACGCCTTGCGCTTCATTTCGCCCTCGAGCTGGCCGGGGCTCCAGCCCGCATACCCCGCAAACACCTTGAGCTTGCGCGTCGGCGAAAACCCCTCGCCCAACTCCACCAAATCCTCCATCGAATGTCCCAGGCTCAGGTTCGGCATGACATTGGCCTCGGCGAGGAAGGTATCGGAGTGCAGATAACTCAAGGCCGACGGCTGGACCGGGCCGCCCAGGTAGAGCGGGCATCCTTTGAGCGCGTCCGGCAGATCGGCGACGATCATTTCGCCGACGTTGTTGCCCGTGGCGCGGTTGAGCACCAGGCCGAAGGCGCCCTCGGCGTCGTGCTGACAAATCAGCACCACCGTCCGCTGGAAGAACGAGCCCCGCAACTGGCCGCTGTCCAGGAGCAACTGCCCTTTCAAATATGTTTTCTTCTGCGCCATCGCGCCCAGGATGTCTATCGCTTGCGCTGCTCTTAATCTGGATTAAATTGTCCCCATGTCAAAGCTTTGTCTGTTGTTGATGCTGGCCGTCGCCCTGCTTGTGGCCACGGGCTGCCGGACTCATTCCGGCAGCCGGGATTTCATCCCGGGCAAAGGCTGGGTTCCGAACGACTGATTCCCGCCGCCGCCCGCCAGGGGTTGGCGGCCGCCGCGCCCCTGAGATTCTCCCGGCGGCGGGCGCGTTTCCGGCGTCGAAACCCGGTTTGACATGGCCGGCGGCTTGCGCCATTCTGGAGGCGCGGTGAGCCGAATACCAGTCATAGCCCCTGCTGTTGCAAGCGGCATTTCCTTCCGGCGGCCGGCCTCAGGCGGCGGCGCGGCGCTGGCGGGCGATCGGCTGGCCGCCTGGGCGCGCGCTATCCTTGTGAGCCTGGGGCTGATGGTTTTCTCCCTGTCAGGTTTTGGCGCCGGTGATGACCCGCCGGCCAGCCCGGCGGCGGGCGCCGAGGAGGCCAAAGCACAGGAAACGCTGCGCGCGTACTTGCAGCTTCAGGAGCAGCTTCACGCCACCGAACTGACCCTCGAACGCAATCGCAAAGCCGCGGAGGAAGCGGCGGCGGAAACCGCCCGCGGGTTCGAAGCCCGGCTGGACGAAATCCAGCAAACCTTGATGCGGCAGCGCGCGCAGGAGCTTGTGGCCCTGCAAAGCGCCAACCGGGCGATGCTGTTCGTGGCCGGCTCGTTTGCCGCCCTGGGGCTCCTGGCCATGGCATTCATCGCCTGCTTCCAATGGCGCGCCATCAACCGGCTGGCGGAGTTCTCCGCGGCGTGGCCCGCCGTCCCGGCGCTCGGGCCGGGCGCATCCCGGGCGGCGCTGGAGGCGGGCGAGGCGCGCGTGGTCGCCGAGGACCCGGTGGGACAGTCCAGCCAGCGGCTGCTCGGCGCCCTGGAGCGCCTCGAACAACGCATCCGCCAATTAGAACATTCCTCCCCGCCGCCGCTGCCGGATGGCGGCGCTCCGGCGCCCCATGCCGCCCCTGCCCCGCTCCAGCCCAACGGCGCGCAGCCGGCTCCGGAAGCGGCGCAGATCACCCTGCTGTTGGGCCGGGGGCAATCCCTGTTAAACCTTGGCCAGGCCGCCGAAGCGCTGGGCTGCTTCGAGCAGGCTCTGGCGCTGGAACCGAACCACGCGGAAGCCCTGGTCCGCAAGGGCGTGGCGCTGGAGCGGCTGCAGAAGCCGGATGAAGCCATCGCCTGCTACGACCAGGCCATCGCTGCCGATGCTTCCCTGACCGTTGCGTATCTTTACAAGGGGGGGCTTTTCAATCGCCTGGAGCGCTTCAACGAGGCGCTGGCCTGCTACGAGCAAGCCCTGCGCACCCAGGAAAACCGGCAGCGTTAACCCGGCCGGAGCCGCCCGCAGCCCGGGCGCCTACCAGAGGTACGAACGCTGTTCGCCCAGCAGCCGGTCGCCCTCCCACAGCGTCACCCGCCAGGCCGTAACCCTGCCGAAGTCCGCATATTCCCTGCCGACCAGGGCAACCCACGTCCACTGGCTGAACCACCCGCGCCGTTGCACCGGCGTTTCCAGCGTTATCTGCCGCGGGAAATCGCCGTGGGCGACGCCGCGCAGCTCGGCCCGCAGCTTGAGCGGCGCCGCCGGCTGGCCCCGGGTCTTCCATTGCACGTTGAATCGCATCCCGGAGCATTCGTTGGTGTGGTCGCGCAGGCGGGCCTGGTAGATGTCGCGCTCGTAAAGGCTGGGAGAAAGCGAGTTGCGGCCCTTCAGGTCGAGGAACTGCGGCAGCACTTTGATCACGCGCCCGGTGGCCGCCGGCGCGCCGCCCGCCGCCACCAGCCATCCGACCAGCCAAAACCAGATCCACGCCCGTCGCATACCCAACAAATAGCCGCCCCGCGCCCCGAACTCAACAGGCATTTTCGCCGCCGCCCCCCGCCGCCGCCCGCGCGCCGTCCCGGCGGCACGCGCCGCTTTCCGCGCATGACAACGCGGGAGAAATGCGGTAGAATGGAGATAGGCCAATCCCCGAAACCGGGCTCAAGCCATAACGGGCATTGTTTGACGGGAAGGAACGGGCTGCCATGAGAAGACGAATTAACGACGAGTTTGCGGATCTGCCGATTTCGCGGCAACGGAAATACCAACTGCGAATGCGGCGCGCGGGCCGCTGCGCGGAGTGCGGCGAGCCCGCGGTGCAGGGCTCCCGGTGCCTCAAGCACCTGGTCAAAGCGCGGGAGCGCCAGCGCCGCAAGCGGGGCCTGAAACGCCGCTACCGCGGCACCCTGAGCTACCGGCTGCAATCCGAGGCCCGCCAGAAGCGTTTGGCGGGGGCCGGGCTGTCCTCCCCGGCCCGGTCGGAGCCCGCCCGCTTATAAACGCCCGCTGAAAACGGGAATTCCCGCCGGGGCCCGCGCCGGGCTACCAGCCGCCTTCGGACAGCAACTCCACCGCCTTGCGGGCGAGGTCGGCGGCCAGCAAGGGCAGCGCCTGGCGCTCGCTGCTGCTTAAATCGCTCGTGACGCGAATCAGCGTCTTGCCCGTGACCGGCTGGTCGAGGATGACTTTGCCGGTGCTGCGCTCGCGCGCGGTGACCTGCGCGGTGAGTTCGATCCGGTAGTCCCGCACCGTGAGAATATCGTGCGCCGCAAAGCTGGCTTCATGCCGGACGTAGCGGATCAGCGACCCGCTCACGATGATGTCCCCGTCATCGTGGGTGGCCAGCCGGTAGGTGCCGTCGCGCTGCAACTGCTTGCGCAACTGCGCGTTGACCGCATCGCTCAGGCGCGGCTCGAGCGTCTGGTTGGTGAAGGGTTGGATTTCCACCGACTTCCCGCGCGGGGCCAGCCCATTGACGGGGCCCAGCCGGTATCCCGCGCACCCGCTTCCACCGAGCAGGGCCAGGCCAACCAGCAGCCAGCAAGAGGCGCGCATGTTATTTTTCCGCCCCGCCCTGGAGCCGCGGCTTCAGCAGGGCAATCCGCTCCCGCGCCTCCGCCGCGTACGGCGAGTTGGGATCCTGCACCAACACCTCGTTGTAGTAAATCCGCGCGCTTTCCCACCGCTTGCGCTTCTCATAGAACTGCGCCACGACGAAGCTGCCGCGCGCCTGCTCGCCCCGGAGGGCGGTGATGGTCTCCTGCGCCTGGGCCACGCGCGGGTCGTTGGGGTAGAGCGCCATGAAATCCGTGAATTTGGCAATCGCCCGCCCGGCGGTGGTTTGATCGCGCTCGGCATTGAGCGCCTGTTTCTGGCTGGCCAGGCCGGAACGGAAGATGGCCTCCGCCGCCACGTTCGGCTGGTCATAATAACGGTCCGCCGCCAGGTCGTATGCCTGGACGGCGGCGGGATAATCCGGCGCCTTGAACCCGAGGGCTTTGATCTTTTCGTAGGCCGTGCCGATCTTTAATTGCGCCTGGGGAGCAATGTCACTGTACGGGCCGGTTTTCACGATGTCAGCATACATGCCCGCCGTGCGCTCCATGGACCGGTAGGGAAACACCCGCCAGAGCTTGAACCGTTTGCCGGCAAGGTAAAGGTCGGTAATCTCGTATTGGCGCTGCCGGATCCGGGTGAAATCCGCAAACTTCGGCTGTTTTTCCAGGAGCTTCTGGTATTCCTTGAACGCCTTTTCCGTCCGCCCGAGGTTGTCATAACAGCGGGCCAGCAGGTGCTGCGCCTGGGGAGCGTAATCGGACGTCGGCCACTTCTGAACCAGGTAGCGCGAGGCTTTCAACGCGAGGCCGTAGCCCTGTTTGTCGAACGCGGCCTGGGCCACTTCCAATTGCTCCCGGGCCGACGACTGCTGCCACTTGCCCGTGCCGCCGTAGGGTTCGTAAATCCAGCCTTCGCCCGGGCGATAAATCAAGGGCGCGGGCGAGCGAACAGGGAAAGCCAGCAGGCAGACTGCCACCAGCACCAGACGAAAAGACCGGCTATTCATGGCGCCACGCTAACAATGCGCGCCCGGGGAGTCAAGGCAGCCCGCAGCCCGCCCCCCGAGCCGCGCGGAGGCCGCAATCCCGGCGGGACCGGACGGAGCCGCCCCGGAACGCCGGCTAGCCCCGGTACACGATCAGCACCCCGAAGTCCTGGAGCAGCTTTTGCGTGCCGATGTCCAGGTGGGTATAGACGATCGTCGTCAGGCTGATCATGTTCGTCTCGCCGATCTTGAGCAAAAAGTCCGACACCACCTCATCAAACCGGTCGCGCCCCACCTCGATGCAATCGGTGTGCTTGATGGTCTTGATGCGGATGCGCTTGTCGGTTTCCTTGGCGGCAACCTCCAGGGGCGGAAGCGGTTTTTCGATCAAGCTCTCGGTGGGCGTCTGGCGCACCGGCACGCGCAAGTTCATTTGCACCTTGGCGGCGGCGGACGAGGCGATGGGATTAATCGGGTTTACCTCGACCCGCGGCGCGCCCGCCGGGCTGTCCAGCCCGGGCCGGTTGGACACCAGCTCCGGCTCCGGAATCACCAGGGGCTCCCCGCAGGAGGGGCAGGGGATTTCCGTCCCGGCTCCCGCGCTGTCAACGGCCAACTCCTGTTCGCATTTCGGGCAATTAAATATTACGTCCATAACGTCTGGCCTTTCGTTCACTGGGTCCAGCCGTACGATAGGCATCCCCGGGAAAAGGGCAAGCCTAAAAACACCGCCTCAAACCGCCCCGCCCAACCCCGGACCGCCGGCGCTCCGGCCGCCTACTGGTAAGTCTTTTCGAGCTGCTTCATCCGCGCCCAGACGGGGGAGGACGCGGTAAGCCGTTCTTTGACGCGGGCAAAGACGCGCCGGGCTTCCGCCGGGTTTTCCCGGGCCACCGCCACGCAATAATCCAGCTCGATCCAGGCCTTGCGCGGATCCTCGACGCTCTGGCCGTGAACCTTCAGCCAGGCCTCCAGCCCCGCCGCGCCTTTTTTCTGCGCCACCTGCAGGCTTTCCTGGAGGTCATAGGGCAGGCCCGGCAATTGATCGCCCATCACCAGGGCCGCGGCGTCCTGCTTTTGCCGGGTTTCCTCCTCGTTTTTGACCTTCTCCCAGTACAGGAACAGTTCCCAAGTGCCATAAATGACCCCCACGATAATCAGCACTGCAATCAGCTTCGTCATGATTCTTCGATTCGCTCAATTCGCGCGCCCAACTGGCGCAGCTTGCCATCAATGTTTTCGTAACCGCGGTCCAGGTGATAAATGCGGTTGATCTGGGTGGTTCCGCGGGCGGCCAGCCCGGCGATGACCAGCGCGGCCGAAGCCCGCAAATCACTGGCCATGACCGGCGCGCCGCTCAACGGCTTGCCCCCCTTCACAATCGCACTGGGGCCCTCGATTTCAATATCCGCGCCCAGGCGCGCCAGCTCGCTGACGTGCATGAACCGGGACTCGAAAATCCGCTCCGTAATGATGCTGATGCCCGGCGTCAGCGCCATGAGCGCCATCATCTGCGCCTGGACATCCGTCGGAAATCCCGCATAAGGCAGCGTGGTAATGTCCACCGGTTTCAGGCGGCCGGGGCGGCGGATGGTGAGGTCCGCGCCGCGGCGCTCGATGCCCACGCCGGCATCCGCCAGCTTGTCAAGCACGGCGCGCAGGTGTTCGGCGCGCGCCCCGCGCAAGGTGACCTCGCCGTGGGTGGCGGCGGCGGCGATGGCGTAAGTGGCGGCCTCGATGCGGTCGGGGATGACTTCGTGCTCGGCCCCGTGCAACTGCTTCACGCCGGTAATGGTCAACGTAGGGCTGCCCGCGCCGGAAATCTGCGCGCCCATCGCGGTGAGGAAGCGGGCCAGGTCCACGATTTCCGGCTCGCAGGCGGCGCTTTCGATGATGGTCACGCCTTCCGCCAGGACGGCCGCCATCATCACGTTCGCCGTGCCGAGCACCGTCGAGCCGGCGCGCCCGCCCAGGAACATCGTGGCGCCGGCCAGCCGTTTGGCCCGGGCATGCACATACCCGCCCTCGATGGTGACCCGGGCGCCGAGCGCCTCGAAGCCTTTCAGGTGCAGGTTGATGGGCCGGGCGCCGATCACACACCCGCCCGGCAGCGAGACGCTGGCCTGCTTCAAGCGCCCCAGCAGCGGCCCCATGACGCAAATCGAGCCGCGCATCTTCCGGATCAAATCGTAATCGCCCGCGCCCTGGATCTTCCGGGCCTGGATGCGGAGGGTATCGCCCTCGCTGCGCACCTGGGCGCCCAGCCAGGTGAGGATCTGGCCCATGAACTGCACGTCGCTCAAACGCGGAACCCGCCGGATCACGCACGGCTCAGTCGTGAGCAGCGTGGCCGCCATAATCGGCAGCACGGCATTCTTGGCGCCGCTGATGGTGACTTCCCCACGCAGCGGCACCGAACCTTTAATCAAAAGACTGTCCATGCCATCAACCTCATACACCCGCTCGCCGGGCGATCAGAATTCTTGGCCGCTGAGTGTAGTCCGCCACGATCTCTTCCACAACCCAGTTCTGCGCCGCGTAAATCGCGCGCAGCCGCTCCGCCTGGCCGTCGCCAAACTCCACCATCAGCCGCCCCGCCGGCCGGAGCCAGCGCGCCGCTTCCGCCGCCAGGCGGCGCCCGAAATCCAGCCCATCGGCGCCCCCGTCCAGCGCGGCCCGCGGATCGTAGTCGCGCACTTCCGGCTGCAACCGGTCAATGTCCCCGCTGGGAACATACGGCGGATTGCTGATGATCAGATCAAAGACCGCGTCCGGCGGCAACGCCGCAAAGCCATCCCCCGGGAGCAACCGCAGGCGCGCCGCGACGCCGTGGCGGGCGGCGTTTTCGCGGGCCAGCGCCAGGGCCGCGGACGAAATATCCACCGCCGTGATCTCCGCCGCCGGACACTGGCAGGCCAGGACAATCGCCACCCCCCCGCTCCCGGTGCCAAAATCCAGCGCGGTGACGGGGCGGGGCGGGACCGGCGCGCACTGGCGGAGAAACATCCAGCCGCGCTCCGCCAGCAGCTCCGTTTCCGGCCGCGGAATCAGCGCCTGCCGGTTCACCGCCAGCTCCCGGCCGCAGAACGAGACGGACCCGATGATATGCTGCAACGGCTCGCGCCGGCCGCGCCGCGTGATGAACCCCCGCAACGCCTCCACCTCGCCCGCCGCCAGCACGCGCTCGAAACTCAGGTACAACCGCATGCGCGGCAACTGGAGCAGATGCGCCAGCAGCAGCTCCGCCTGCAGGCGCGGCGCGTCCACCCCTTTCTTCGCCAGAAACTCCGCGCTGCGTTGGATCGCTTCCAGGACCGTCACACGGGCGATGCTACGCCCCCGGGGCCGCGCGCAAAGCCCAAAACGCCGCCGCGCCCGGCCACGCCATCCCCGCCCGCGCGCGCCGCGCCCCGGCGGGCCGTGCCCGCCCGGCCCGGGAGCCAAATAAAACGGCGGAGGCCATTCCTCCGCCGCGATCATTCAAAGAATTCAGCTCCGCTTACTTGGCGCCCAGGATCGCATCCTTGGCGGCCTTGGCGATGCGGAACTTGACCACCCGCTTGGCCGGGATCTTGATTTGCGCGCCCGTGGCCGGGTTGCGGCCCATGCGGGCTTTGCGATGGACGAGCACCAGCTTGCCCAGGCCCGGCAGCGTAAAGCTGTTCTTCGCCTGCTTGTAGGCCAGCGCCACCAGCGCTTCCAGGCAGGCGCTCGCCTGCTTCTTGGTAATGCCAACGGTTTCCGCAATAGATGCGACAGTTTGTGATTTGGTTAATGCTTTTGCCATATATGTGCCGCTTGGTTAACAGCCCCGCGCCATAAACGCAAGCCCGAACTGCGCCCGCCGCCCCGGCCCGCAACGCCGGGGCCGGCGCCGGGGAAAGGTGCCGCGCGCGGCCTCGGGGAGTTGGCGTTTCGTTACGGAGTCTTTGTGGCGGGCGCTTTCGCCGGAGCCTTTTTCCTCGGGGGCGCTTCCTTGTCGAACTTGGCGGACGTAATAACTTCGGCGCCCGCCGCGTCCTTGTGGAGTTTCCCGTGCGCATAGTTGCCCGCCTTGACGTCGGCGAGAGTGGCGGCCTGGCCGTTGACGATGAGCTCAGACTTCGCATCCAGTTTCAACACCCGAACCCCTTGCTTCTTCTGCAAGGAAATGGTCCGGGCCTGCTTATCCACCGAGGCAACCGTGCCGTAAAAAGGATACCAGTCGCGTTTGGCGGTTTGCGCTTTGCCCGCCGCGGGTTTGGACGCCGCGGGCGCCTTGGCTTTGGTATCGGCCGCGGAAGCCGCCGAGCCGCCCACCAGGGCCAGCGCGAGCATCCCCGCGAATAACCGGGACAATACGGAGGTTTTCATAACGTGCATGGATTCGTTCTTTATTCTATTGGAGACTGTTTTCGTGCGCGCCCGCCCGGCGCACCCACGCCGGCCCGCCGCGCAGCCGACAACCTAGCAGCCCGCGGCCATTAATCAAGCCCGCCGGGAAAAAATCCCCCACCGGCCCCGCGGCCGCGTCCTCACCGGCGGCCGGCGCCGGCCTCGCCGCGGGCGGCGGGGCGGCCCAACCCTACCGCCGCCACCAACTGGTCTTGCTTTTAAGGCCCGTGCCCGCCGGCGGCTGGGTGTAGCGCTGCACCAGCAACTGGCTGCGCGCCGCCTCCAGCGCCATCCGGAACTCGTCGTAGCTGAGGTAGCGATCCCCCGGGTTCTTGGCCAGCACCTTCACCAGCGCATCGCTGGTGGGCTGGGTAATTTCCGGCAGCACCTGGTTGGGCGGGGTCACCGCCGTGGTGACGTGCGCGGCCACCAGCTCCTCCACGCTCGGCGCCTCGAACGGCACGTGGCCGGTCAACGCATGATAAAGCGTGCAGCCCAGGCTGTACATATCCGACAAAAACGTCTCCCGCTCGCGCTTGATCTTCTCCGGCGCCACGTAGTAGGGCGTCCCTTCCGTGACCGCGGCGGACTCGGGTTCGGCATCGGGACTGCGCGCCAGGCCGAAATCCACCAGCTTCGGCTCGCCATCCGCGTTAAAGAGGATATTCCCCGGCTTGATGTCGCGGTGGAGCAGGTTATGCTTGAGCGTCATATCCAGGGCGGAACACATCTTGTAGCCAATATCCAGCACCTCGAGCTCCGGCAGGCGCAGTTGCTTGTCAATGCGGGAATCCAGGCTGCCCCGGTCCGCCAGCTCCATCACGAGATAGCGCTGCCCCTCAAACTCATCGAACGAGTAGATGTGAATGATATTGGTATGGTTCAGCGCCGCGCAGGCGCGCGCTTCCCGGTAGAAACTCGCCAGCGCCTCCGGGTCGTGCTCTAGTTCCTGCCGCATCAGCTTGACCGCCACCAGGCGGGCCAGGACCGTGTCGAACGCCCGATAAACCTTCCCGTGCCCGCCCCCGCCAATCCGGCTGCGCAACTCGAACTGCCGCAACTGCATCGGCATCATGATCGGATAACCGCACCGTTTGCATGGCTCGGAAGAAAGCGGCGGCAGGTCGCCCGGAATAAAGACCTTGGCCTGGCATCCGCCGCACGTGACCATCTTCAATGGTTTATCGCCCATACTTATTATCCGCCCATCATAGCACCCCCGGAACGCGAGACAAGCCCCGCCGCCCCCGCCCGCCAAAAACGCGAACGCCCCGCGACCATTTGACAAACCGCCCGCGCCGGGTTAGGTTGCGCTCAATCGTAAATGATGAACCTGTTTGTCATTTGTCAATGTGGCCGGCGAGTCGGTGGGCAAACGCCCATCGCGCATCGCGGTCCCGGCATCGCGGGAGGAACTGGCTGATCCATTGTTTGCATTTTCCTGAAACCCGCGATTGCCCGTCAATCGCGGGTTTTTTATTGCCCCCGGGCCGCGGAAACGGGCGGCCGTTAGCGAAAGATAAACCGATATGAACGCAAACCAACAACCCGTGCCAACCCACTTCGCCCCCGAAGTGGCGTATGAAGTGGAGCCCGCCCCCCCGGCGCCGTTCCGGGCGCGGCAGGCCACCCAATTGGAACGGCTGAAAGCCCGGCTGCTCGCCGAACGGCTGCCGCCGCGCCCGGGCCTGCCGCTGGCCGCCTCGGTGCAGCGCGCGGCCCGCGAGGCCGCGGCGCTGGCCTGGACCACCCGCTACCCGCTGCTGGTGTTTCCGGAGTTGTTTGACGAGCTGGCCGCCGCCGCGCGGCAGCGCGTCGCGCGGCAGGAGCGCATCTTCCGCCGCAGCCGCGAACTGCTGGCCGCATGAACCCCGCGCGTTTAACCCGCGCCGCCCCGGGCGTTCCGCCCCGCGGCGCGGGAATCTGTTTGACCCGATTTTGCCCGCCCCGGTAGGGTAAGCGGAATGGATCATCCGTTCGCATCGCCCAATCCATGGATGGTTTTGCCTTTTGTTGCGCTGCTGGGAACCATTGCCCTGGCCCCGCTGCTCTGCCCGGATTGGTGGAGCCGGCATTATCCCAAAGTGGCCCTGTCGCTCGGCGCGACCACGCTCGCCTACTACCTGTTCGTGCTGCGCGCGTATGAGCGCGTGCTGCTGGGAGGCGGCGAATATGTCAGCTTCATCGTCCTGATCGGCTCGCTGTATGTCGTCTCCGGCGGCATCCACCTCCACGTCCGCGGCGAGGCGACGCCGCGGGCCAACACCCTCTTTCTGCTCCTGGGCGCCTTGCTGGCCAACGTGTTCGGAACCACCGGCGCCTCCATGCTGCTCATCCGGCCCTGGATCCGGATGAATAAATACCGCATCACCGCGCATCACATCGTCTTTTTCATCTTCATCGTTTCCAACGTGGGCGGCTGCCTCACCCCCATCGGCGACCCGCCCCTGTTCCTGGGCTACCTCAAAGGCATTCCGTTCTGGTGGGTGGCCGAGCATTGCTGGCCGATCTGGGCGGTGGGCGTGGGCTTCCTGCTAGCGCTGTTTTATGCCCTGGACGCCCGCAACTACCGGCGCGCCCCCCGGGCCGTGCGCGAACGCCTGGCCGAACCGCCCGACCAATGGCGCTGCGAGGGCCTCGGCAACCTGGCCTATCTGCTGGTCATCCTCGTGGCCGTGTTCATCTCCCGCCCGTTGTTCCTGCGCGAAGCCCTGATGCTGGGCGCGGCCGCCGGCTCCTGGCTCACCACCCGCCCGCGCATCCATGCCGCCAACCACTTCGATTTCCGCCCCATCCAGGAAGTCGCCATCCTGTTCATCGGCATCTTCGCCACCATGATGCCGGCCCTGGACTGGCTGCAACACAATGCCAGCCGGATTGGCGCCCCCGCCCCGGCCGTCTTCTACTGGAGCAGCGGCATCCTGTCCAGCTTGCTTGATAATGCGCCGACGTACCTCAGCTTCCTGAGCGCCGCCTTCGGCCTGTTCGTGGACCCCGAAATCATTGACAAGGTCCAACAACTCGTCCAGCAATCCGGCGCGGGCCTCGCCGCCCTCACCGGGCCGCAGGCCGAGGCCATCGGAAACACTTACGCGGCGCTGCAAAAATACCATGCGGCACACCTGGCCGCCGGGCAGGTGCGGGCGGAGGAAATCGAAGTGGCGTTTCTGCTGGGCAATACCGCCTATAACAACTATCTCCTCGCCATCAGCATCGGCGCGGTGTTCTTCGGCGCCAACACCTACATCGGCAACGGCCCCAATTTCATGGTCAAAATCATCGCCGACCAGCAGAAGGTCAAAACCCCTGGATTCCTCGGTTTCATCTTCAAATACACCCTCCCCTGCATGGGGCCCATGCTGCTCCTGATCTGGCTGCTGTTCTTCCGCGGCTGAAGCCCCCCGCCCCCATCGCAAACGGCAAATAAAACCGCCCCGGAAACGCCACCCTCAGCCGGAGCGATTCTGTGGCGCAGCCAACCCACGCGCTCCCCTGCCACTGGAGCCTGAAGAAACCCGGCCGCCCGGCCCACAGCCCCAATAAACCCTTTAATTGGCGCATTTAACGGCCTGGCCATTGAGCTCCCAATGCCTTTCCACTGTAAAATCAATGGTTTAGACATTCAGGAAAGAACGGCAGGAAAATAGCCCATAAATCGCTTAGATTCAGGCACATATTGACCGCGCTACCCTAATCCTTGGCCGTGTACAAGGGGTGTACAAGGGATGCTCACCGGAATAACATAGGATTTTAGCTGGTACATCCGATGGGCATCCCTTGTACACCCCTTGTACACGGCGTAGGGGCAGGGAAAAACCAAGGCATCTGAATGAAGGCACGCCCAGGCCGGAATAATTTGGATCCCACCCCGATTTCAACCCTCATCGCAATCGTAAATCGCTGATTTTACAGTCGAAAGCCAAAGTGGATTTGATGGTTATATCGTGAAAATCGCCAGTCAAGAGGACTGAGAAGGCTACGACCTGAACGGCTATGCCTCCCCAGATTCCGGTGAAATGACGACAAACCATTGTATTTCACAACTAAACCGCTCCAGTTTAGAGTACCTTTAACGTTAACGTTTCCTCAAACTTCGCGCTGGAAGTCAAAGATTACCCAAAATGTGTCATTTCCGCCCCGGCGCGCGGGCCTCCGGCCCGCTTTCAATGCTCAACAATCAGCAGCGGAACTACAGTCTGTAACCCAGAGAATTGTCCTTCCCCACAACCCCTAAATCTGCCCGGATGCAAAAATATTCAGGATTGCCCGCGCTGAATGAAGGGCAAATCCAACCCGGTTTGTTAATAGACCGCTGAAAGCGGGCCAGAGGCCCGCGCGCCGACGGGTTGCCCTTGCAGTGCATCTTCCGGCGGGCGTTGTCAATTGCCCGCGCTGAATGAAGGGCAAATCCAACCCGATTTGTTAATAGACCGCTGAAAGCGGGCCAGAGGCCCGCGCGCCGACGGGTTGCCCTTGCAGTGCATCTTCCGGCGGGCGTTGTCAATCAGGATACGGCGCATCGCCTCGGCGGCGGCGGGTTTCGCAGATGAGCGGGTGGGTTCGTTGGCGTCGGCGTTTGACTTGGCGCGGGGGCGCAGTAATACTTCGCGCCGTAGTGGGCGGGTTCTGGAAAGCAATCCAGCCGTTCCGCTGGACAGAACGACCTTTATGCCGCGACGAACCGACATCAGGAAAGTGCTTATCATTGGCTCCGGCCCGATCGTGATCGGCCAGGCGTGCGAATTTGATTATTCCGGCACCCAGGCGTGCAAAGCCCTGCGCAGCCTGGGTTTTCAGGTCGTGCTGGTGAACTCCAATCCCGCGACCATTATGACGGATCCGGGCATGGCGGACGCGACGTATATCGAGCCGCTCACCGTGGCGGCGTTGACGGAGATCATCGAAAAGGAGCGGCCGGACGCCTTGCTGCCCAACCTGGGAGGGCAGACGGGGTTGAATCTTTCGTCCCAACTCGCCAAAGCGGGCGTGCTGGCCAAGTATGGCGTGCGCGTGATCGGCGTGGAAGCCGACGCGATCGAGAAGGGCGAGGATCGCATCATCTTCAAGGAGACGATGAAGAAGCTGGGGATCGAAATGCCGCGGAGCGCGCCGGCGTTCAGCGTGGAGGAGGCGGAGCGGGTGGCGGCGGAGCTGGGCTACCCGCTGGTCATTCGCCCGGCCTACACCATGGGCGGCACCGGCGGCGGCCATGTCTATAACGTGGAGGAGCTGCGTTTGGTGGCCAGCCGCGGGCTGGATGCCAGCATCGTCGGGCAGATCCTGGTGGAGGAATCCGTGGTGGGCTGGGAGGAGCTGGAGCTGGAGGTGGTGCGCGACGCCAAAAATCAGATGATCACGGCCTGCTTCATCGAGAACGTGGATGCGATGGGCGTGCATACGGGGGATTCCTATTGCGTGGCGCCGATGCTGACGATTGATCCCCGGCTGCAGGCCCGGCTGCAGGAGCTGGCCTACCGGATCGTCGAGGCGATTGGCGTGATCGGGGGCACCAACGTCCAATTCGCGCACGATCCCCGGACCGGGCGCGTGGTGATCATCGAGATCAATCCGCGCACGTCGCGGTCTTCGGCGCTGGCGTCCAAGGCCACGGGCCTGCCCATTGCGCTGATCTCGGCCAAGCTGGCCGCCGGCCTCACGCTGGACGAAATCCCCTACTGGCGCGACGGCACGCTGGAGAAATACACCCCCGCGGGCGATTACGTGGTGGTGAAATTCGCACGGTGGGCGTTCGAGAAGTTCAAAGGCTCGGAGGACAAGCTGGGGACGCAGATGCGCGCGGTGGGCGAGGTGATGAGCATTGGCAAGACCTACAAGGAGGCCTTTCAAAAGGCGATCCGCTCGCTGGAGAATGGGCGGTATGGCCTGGGCTTCGCGCGCGATTACCACCAGAAACCGCTCGCCGAACTCCTGCTGCTGCTCAACGAGCCGAGCAGCGAGCGGCAGTGGATCATGTACGAAGCGCTGCGCAAGGGCGCGACGGTGGACGAGCTGAACCGCAAGACGCACCTCAAGCCGTGGTTCATCCAGCAGATGAAGGAATTGGTGGACCTGGAGGAACAGTTGCTGGCGCACAAGGGCAAACTCCCGCCCGACGCGCTCCTGGTCCAGGCCAAAAAGGACGGCTTCGCCGACCGCTACCTGGCCCGGTTGCTGGGGGTGGACGAGGCGCGCCTGCGCGAGCAGCGGCGGAAGCTCGGGGTGACGGAAGCCTGGGACGCCCTGCCGGTCAGCGGCGTCGAAAAAGCCGCGTACTACTACTCGACCTATAACGGCCCCGACCGCGTGACGACTTCGAGCCGCAAGAAGGTCATGGTGCTGGGCGGCGGGCCCAACCGCATCGGGCAGGGCATCGAGTTTGATTACTGCTGCGTGCATGCCGCCTTTACCCTGCGGGACGCGGGCTACGAGACGATCATGGTCAACTGCAACCCGGAAACGGTATCCACGGACTATGACACCTCGGACAAGCTCTACTTCGAGCCGTTGACCCTGGAGGACGTGCTTGCCATTTACGAAAAGGAGAAGCCGGAAGGGGTCGTCGTCCAGTTTGGCGGCCAGACGCCCCTGAACCTGGCCAATGACCTGGCCGCCGCCGGCGTCAGGATTCTCGGCACCACCCCCGACATGATTGACCTGGCGGAGGACCGCGACCGGTTCCGGAAGATGATGGAGCAACTGGACATCCCGATGCCCGCGTCGGGCATGGCCAGCAGCTTCGCGGAAGCCCGCCGCATTGCCGAACAGATCGGCTACCCGGTCATGGTCCGGCCCTCGTTCGTGCTGGGCGGGCGCGGCATGGAAATCGTGCACGATGAGGAAATGCTCCGGCATTATATCCACGCGGCGGTGGAGGTCACGCCCGAGCGGCCCATCCTGATTGATCGGTTTCTGGATAATGCCGTCGAGGCCGAGGCTGACGCCCTGGCCGACGGCCAGGACGCGTTTATCCCGGCCATCATGGAGCACATCGAGCTGGCGGGCATTCATTCCGGGGATTCCGCCTGCGCCATTCCCCCGGTGACCCTGCCCCGCAAACATATCAAGACCATCGAGGAATACACGCTGCGCATCAGCCGCGAGCTCAAGGTGTGCGGGGTGATGAACATCCAATACGCGGTGCACCAGGACAAGGTCTATGTCCTGGAGGCCAACCCGCGCGCGTCGCGGACCGTGCCGCTGGTCTCGAAGGTTTGCAATATTCCGATGGCCGCCATCGCCACGCGCCTGATGCTGGGCCAGCGGCTGCGCGACCTCGATCTGCGCCACCGCCCCATCCGCCACACCGGCGTCAAGGAAGTGGTGCTCCCCTTCAATATGTTCCCGGAGGTGGACCCGGTGCTGGGGCCGGAAATGCGTTCCACAGGCGAAGTCCTCGGCATGGCGCCGACGTTCGACCTGGCCTACTTCAAATCCCAGGAGGCCGCGGGCAGCCCGCTGCCGCTCAAGGGCACCGTCTTCATCTCCGTCACCGACAAGGACAAGCCGGTGATGCTGCCAACCGCCCGGCGCTTTGCCGAGCTGGGGTTCCGCCTCAAAGCCACCCACAGCACCTTCAAGTTTCTGCAGGCCAACGGCATCCCCTGCGAGATCAGCTTCAAGATCAGCGAGCACTATCGGCCCAATATTGCCGATGAGATCAAAAGCAAGCAGATTGACCTGGTCATCAACACCCCGCGCGGCAAGACCGGGGCGGCGGACGGCGCCGCCATTCGCAAGGCCGCCATCAAGTACAAAATCCCTTACGTGACGACGACCGCCGCCGCCAAAGCCGCGGTGGCCGGCATCGCAGCCGCGCGCACCGGCAGGGCCGGCGTCAAATCACTGCAAGGGTACCATCAGGACATCCATGATTAAATTACTGGCAGCTCTTCTTCCCGTGTTGACCCGCACCTCGTCTGCCCACGCGCGGCGGCGCGCGGCGGCGGCGGCCCGCGCCGGACTCTTCGGCGCCGGCGCGCTCGCCGTCGGATGGGCGCTTGCCGCCGCATCGGCGGCCCGCGCGCAAAACCCGCCACCGGCGGCGGCCGGGAGTAATGCGCCCGCCGCCTTCGCCATCACGCATGGGCCGTTTCTGCAAGCGCCCTCGCCGACGGGCATCACCATTTCCTGGGCCACAAGCCGCAAGGGTGTTTCCCGGGTGGAATACCGGCTGGAATCAGCCACACAGTGGCAGACCAATTTTCCGGCGCATCATGGCCTGATAGATGCCGACGTCACCACGCACAACGTGGCGCTGGCCGGGTTGGAGCCGGGCACGGCCTACCGCTACCGCGTGGTTTCGCGCGAGATCGTCGAGTTCAAACCCTACCAGGTCACTTACGGCGCAACCCTCGCCAGCCCGGAGTATGGCTTTACCACCTTTGACCCGCGCAAACCGGCGGCGGCTTTTGTGGTCTTGAACGATCGGCATGAGAAGGTCGAGCCGCTGGCAGCCTCCCTGGCGGCGGTGGACTGGGCCCGGGTGGGTTTGGTGTTCTTCAATGGCGACGCGGTGAACTCGGTGGAGAGCGAATCGCAGTTATATCGCTGTTTGGTGGACCCGATTGTTCCGCCGTTCGCGACCCGCATCCCGCTGGTGTATGTGCGCGGCAACCATGATACGCGCGGCAAATTCGCGCGCCAGTTGCTAAACTATTTTCCCACGGACTCCGGCCGTTACTACTACACCCTGCAGGAGGGGCCGGTGATGTTTCTGGTGCTGGACGGCGGCGAAGATAAAGCGGACGGCAGCAGTGAATATTCCGGCCTGGTGGATTTCGACCCCTATCTGCATCGCGAAGCGGAGTGGCTGGCCCGGCAAATCCAGGACCCCGCCTTCCAGCGCGCCCCGTTCCGCATCGGGCTGCTGCATATCCCGCCCGCCAACGATCCCGATCCCAAGTTCATCCGCCGCAAGTGGCTGCAGGATCACCTGGTGCCGATCCTGAATCGCGGCCAGTTGGATTTGCTGATTTGCGGCCACATGCATAAGTATAGCCTCCACCCGGCGGGCCACGAGGGGCGGGACTTTCCCCTGATCATCGGCGGAACTGAAACGGTCATTCGCGGCGACGTGACCCGCGAGCAGATTCGCCTCACGACTACCGACCTGTCCGGCCGCGAACTGCCCCAACTGCCGCCAATCCAGCGGCGCAGCCGGTAACCCCCGCGGAGCGGCGCTCATGTTGTGCCCCGAACGACCGGCCTCCGCGGATAAAAAAGCGTTCCGCCCCCCGGCGCCGCCGGGCGGGGCCCGGAGTCTCCGGCTCCGGCAGGATTCCCGGGATGTTCTGTCGTAGCGCCCCAAATCCCGGTGGTCGCAGAAAAGGCCCGGCGAAAGAGTGGCCGGGCCGGGCGGGGAGAACCCGCGCCGGACGGCGCGCGGCGGCGCGTTGGGGGAGTTGGGGTTGGCGGCTGATCGGGGGAGGAATGGCCCTGGCGCAGTTCAGCGCGGCGGCAGCCGGTCCCGCGGCGGCGCCCGCGGCGGCGGCGGGGTTTGCCGGGTCCCGCAGTTGCCGCGAATGCCACGCGAAGTTCTACGAATTATGGTCCACGTCGTTTCACGGCCTGGCCATGCAGCCCTACACGGCGGAACTGGCCCGAAGCAAGCTGACCCCGCAGGCGCAGGAGGTGGTGGCGGGTCCCTACCGGTTCCGGGCCGATCTCGAGCGCGGGGTGGTGATTGAGCGCGGCCCGGAGGGCGAAGCGAGTTTCCCGATGGTGCAGGTGATGGGAGGCAAGAATGTGTTCTATTTCCTCACGCCGCTGGAGCGGGGCAAGCTGCAGGTGCTGCCGGTCGCTTATGACGTGCGCCGCCGGGAATGGCTGGATACCACCGCCAGCGCAATTCGCCATTTCGGCGACCGCCACGACGAGGCGCTCTACTGGAAGGAGCGCCCGCTGACCTTCAACACGGCGTGCTTCAGTTGCCACGTCAGCCAGCTTGAGCAGAACTACGACCTGGCTTCCGACCGCTACCACACCACCTGGGCCGAGCCGGGCATTAACTGCGAGACCTGCCACGGCCCCTCGGCGGCGCACGTCGAGCTGTTTCGCCGGTGGCCCACCAACCAGCCTCCCCCCGCCGACCTCAAGCTCATCGTCACCCGCGCACTGACGACGGAGCAGCGCAATGACTCCTGCGCGCCCTGCCACGCCAAAATGTCGCCCCTGACCCTCAGCTTCGCCCCCGGCGACCGCTACTTTGATCACTTCGACCTGGTCACGCTGGAGCATCCGGATTTCTATCCCGACGGACGGGACCTGGGAGAAAATTACACCTTCACCACCTGGCGGCTCAGCCCCTGCGCGAAATCCGGCAAGCTGGACTGCATCCACTGCCACACTTCCAGCGGGCGCTACCGGTTTGCGGATCCGGCCAAGGCCAACCACGCCTGCCTCCCCTGCCACGCCGCCCGGGTCGGGGAGGCGCCCGCCCACACTCATCACCCGCCCGGCAGCACCGGCAATGTCTGCATCGCCTGCCACATGCCGATGACCGAGTTCGCCCGCATGCGGCGCTCCGATCACTCGATGCGCCCGCCGACGCCGGCGGCCACCCGCCAATACCAGTCCCCCAATGCCTGCAATCTTTGCCACACCAACCAGGACGCCGCGTGGGCCGACCGGCTGGTGCGCCAGTGGCACGAGCGCGATTATCAGCGGCCGGTGCTCGAACGCGCCGCGCTGATCGCCGCGGCGCGCAAACAGGATTGGAAGCGGCTGCCCGATATGCTGGCCGAGCTCCGCCGCCCCGACCGCGAGGAAATCCAGACCGCGTCGCTGGTCCGTCTCCTGGCCGATTGCCCTTCCGAAGAGAAATGGCCGGCCCTGCGGAACCTGATGCCGGATCCCTCGCCCCTGGTCCGCGCCTGTGTGGCCGAGGCGCTGGGGCAACAATTGGATCAACCCAACCTGGCCGCGTTGGTCAAGGCAACCAGCGACGACTTCCGCCTCGTGCGCGTGCGGGCCGCCGCCGCCCTGGCCGGCATCCCGGAAGAAAGCCTGCCCGAACGCCAGCGGCCCGCCGTCAACCGCGCCTGGCGCGAGTTGATCGCCTCGATGCGCGCGCGCCCGGACGACATGGCGTCGCACTACAACCTTGGCAACTTCTACCTGGCCCGCGGCCAGATGCGCGAGGCGGTGCAGGAGTTCGAGACGGCCCTGCGCCTGGAGCCCGACGCCCTGCCGCCGCAGGTCAATGCCGCCCTGGCCTACAATGCCCTGGGCCAGAACGATAAAGCCGAAGCCCGCCTGCGCCAGGCGCTCCGCCTCGCTCCCACCAACGCCGCGGTCAACCTCAATCTCGGCATGTTGCTGGCCGAAGTCGGCAAGCTGGCCGAAGCCGAGCAGGCATTCCGCGCCGCGTTCAAGGCCGACCCCCAATCAGGCCAGGCCGCCTACAACCTGGGCGTATTGCTGGCAAAAGAGCATCCCCAGGAAGCGCTCGAGTGGTGCCGCCGCGCCGCGGAACTCCGGCCCGAAAATCCGCAGTATGGCTACACGCACGCCTTTTACCTGCACCACGCCGGACAGCGCGACCAGGCGCTGGCGGTCCTGCGCACCGTGCGCCAGCGGCACCCCGATCACCAGGACAGCCGGCGGCTCGAAGAGCAATTACTCCGCGAACGGGACGCGCAACGCGCCGGCAGCCCGGACCGTTGACCGGAAAACGCCCTGGCCCCAGGGGCGTGCGACGCTCCGGCATCCTTCGCCCCGGGAGAGGAAAAGCGTTCGCGGGAAAGCCGGCAACAGGGAGGAGGAAGGAGGAGCGCTGCAAAACGCGTCCCAGGGCGAATGAGGTTCAAAAACCGGGTTGCCAAGTTCGCCCCGCTGGGTACACTATCAGTGACCGTGTGTATTCGGGCGCACCCTGTTTGGTGCGCCTTTTTTATGCGGCCCGTTCCGGCGGGGGCAGTGTTTTGAACCTGCTGTGTGTCATCGGGAGCGAGGTGAAATTGCGGTTTTCCCGATGAAACCAGCGCAAGCCATGACCCATTGGCAGAGCCTGGCGCGCGCGGCTCCAGGAAACCCGGGCTGCGTTTCAGGCGCGCGCCTGCCGGCGGCGTTGGGGGTGAAGGATGCGGGCTACGGTCGGAGCACCAGTTTGCCGGCCAGCGCTCCGGTCTTCTGCACCGTGCTTTCTTCCTGCAACCGATGCGCGGCGGCGGCCTGTTCCAGCGGCAGCACCCGGTCAATGCGCGCCCGCAATTTGCCTTCCGCCACCCAGCGATTGATGGCGTTGGCCGCCGCGCGTTGCTCGCGCGCGCTGGAGTTGAACACCGCCAGTCCGTGCAGCGAGCAGTCTTTCACATAAAACGGCCCGACCGGGAACGGCGGGCGAGCCTCCCGCCCGGCCATGATGACCATTCGGCCCCGCAGCGCCAGCAGCGGAATCGCCCGGTCGAAGTCTGGCTCGCGCAGCGTTTCCCACCAGACATTGACGCCTTCCGGCGCGAAGTCCCGGACGGCCGCCACCACGTCCTGGGTTCGGTAGTTGATGGCCAGGTCAGCGCCCAAATCCCGGCAGGCCGCGACTTTTTCATCCGTGCCCGCCGTGGCAATGACGCGCGCGCCGAGGATTTTGGCCATCTGCACCACGCAGGCACCCACGCCGCCAGTGCCACCGTTCACAAAGAGAATCTCCCGGGGCCGCAAAGCAGCGTTGCGCACCAGGCCAAGCTGGGCGGTGATGCCCGTCAGTGAGAGTGAGACAATATCCTCATCGCTAACCCCCTCGGGAATGAGATTCAGCCAGCGATAATCCACCGCGGCATACTCGGCAAAGGTGCCCGGACGCCCTTCCGCGCCCTGGTTGGAGGCCCAAACCCGATCTCCCGGCTTATAGCCCCGGACCCCGGCACCCGCCTCCACCACCGTGCCCGCCAGGTCGCGCCCGAGAATGAAGGGAAACGACAACTTCATCGGGATGGCCCCGCTCCGCACGTAAACGTCAATCGGGTTTACGTCCACCGCGGCAACCTTGATCAGGCATTGTCGGCGTCCAGGTTTGGGCTGGGGAAGATCGCCGTAGGTGATGACTTCGGGCGGCCCCGTTTGCGTAATAAATGCAGCTTTCATAAAGTTCGATATTTGCCAGCCGCCAATGTAGAACCGCGCTCCCCGGGCCGCAAGCGCGCGCAGGGTGCGGCATCACACGATCGGGCGTGGGCGGCGGCAGGCGGGTTTGCGATGCGGAGTTCCGTGCAGTAACGGCTTTCGGAGCGTGAGACGCGCTGCGCGATTTTCGGCGGGCGTCATTTTTATTCCGGGCGCAATCAGGCGTTATGCGTCACGCTCCATGCCTGGGCCTCATCTTTTTACGTATTTGGCGCGTTTGGCGGGAAATGCAGCGGCGGATTTCCGTCTCAAGGCGAACCTTTATACCCGCATCCCAACTCAAGCTTTGCCGACGCGCGACGGCGTGCTGCCACGCTTCAGCCAAACCATGAGAATCCCGATGTCCGCCGGCGAAACCCCGGCAATGCGGGCCGCCTGGCCTAACGTTGCGGGGCGAATTTTCAACAGCTTTTGCCGAGCCTCAGTGCGCAGGCTCGGCACCGCCTGGTAATCAAAACCATCAGGGATCTGCTTGTCTTCCAGGTTCTTAAGCCTGGCTACTTCCTCCTCCTGACGAGCGATATAACCGGCGTATTTAATGTCAGTCTCGACTCTAAGTATTATATCGTCTGATAAATTAACATCAGTAGATATAATATCTCGATATGAACATTCAGGCTGGCATAGCAACTGGGCCAGGGTGCGCGACCCGCTCCAGGTCTGCCGCAATCGCGCTATTTCGGCGGCGACGGCTTCCTGCCGGGCTTTGGATTCTAGGTAATGACGTTTTGGCAGAAGTCCGATCTCGAAACCCAGTTTTGATAATCGTTCGTCGGCGTTATCCTGCCGCAAAATCAGCCGATGCTCTGCCCGGGAAGTGAATATACGGTACGGCTCTGTCGTGTCTTTTGTCACCAAATCATCAATCAATACGCCGATGTAAGCCTGGTCTCTACGCAATACCACAGGATCAAGCCCATTAACCCGACGGGCTGCGTTAATACCGGCCATGAGTCCCTGACCCGCAGCTTCTTCGTAGCCGGACGTTCCATTGATTTGGCCGGCTAGATAAAGATTTTGGCAAACTTTGGTTTCAAGTGACGGGCGAAGCTGATTGGGAAAGCAGAAGTCATACTCGATAGCGTATGCGGGTCTTAGAATTTCGGCGTTTTCGCAGCCGATTATCGTCCGCACCATCTGCACTTGTACCTCGAACGGGAGCGAAGTTGAAAAGCCGTTTACGTAAATCTCTTCGGTAGTAGCACCTTCAGGCTCCAGGAATATCTGGTGACGCTCTTTCTCGGCGAACCGGACGATTTTATCTTCAATGGACGGACAATATCGGGTGCCAATCCCGTGTATTTTACCGGAATACAGTGGTGAATGGTGTAAATTAGCCCGAATCACCTCGGCGGTGGACTTGGTGGTATAGGTGATATGACAAGGAATCTGGCTTCCGATTTTATCGAGAATTGATTCCGGCGGGTATTTATTGAAGTGTTCCACGTGGAACTTTTGGTCTCTATCCCATCCGAATAGCTTTCGGTTGTTGGCAGCCTCTGATTGTTCCACGTGGAACAAATCCTCTTTCCAGTTGGTAAAGTAGGGGACCGGTTCGTCTCCGGATTGGACTTCGATCTTATCAAAATTGATCGAGCGGCGCAGCAATCGTGGAGGAGTTCCGGTCTTGAGTCGCCCTAATTCAAGCCCAATCTCTTTTAACGAGGCTGATAGCCCAGTAACGGCCGGCTCACCAAAACGACCTCCAGACTGATGATTCTGGCCGATGTGGATTAAACCGTTCAGAAACGTCCCCGTTGTCAGCACAATCGTCTTGCCATGATATTGCACTTCCATGGTCGTTTCCACGCCATAGGCTTGACCATCTCGCTGCAGAACTTTGGAGCATTGTGCCTGTCGAAGATCGAGGTTTGGCTGTCGCTCGCATATCCACTTCATCCGAAATTGATAGGCTTTCTTGTCGCACTGCGCCCTGGGCGCCCAAACCGCTGGCCCTTTTTTACGGTTTAGCATCCGAAACTGCAACCCGGTCATATCGGTCGCCTTTGCCATCTCACCGCCCAGCGCATCTATTTCACGGGCGATATGTCCTTTTCCAAGGCCGCCGATGGCAGGATTGCACGATAATTGCCCAATCGTATCGAGATTGATGGTTAGCAGCAACGTTTGGCAACCCAAACGAGCTGCCGCCAGTGCAGCCTCGATTCCGGCATGTCCAGCTCCGATTACTATAACATCATATTGCTTTGGATAAACGAACATGACTCCTTAAAAGCAACGGAATTAGCAAGTCAACCGTCAGACTATGTTAACGATAACATAGCTGAAAATTCGCATAAAGCAGGTAAAAACATCCCTATTTCTGTCTAAAATACCCTTAAATTGACTCATTCTGCGATCGTCGTATTTAGCTGGGCCGTAAATTATTTGGTTCTGAATGTTCGGCGAGCTACGAGTCTTACTTTTCGAACTTCATTCTCTTTCCGCGCGTGTTCCCAGGTTGTTTCGTGCCTGATAATTGTCTTACTATGCCGAAGGATTCAATATACTTACGCTTGTTTCTACGCAACACCAACTTTTTTCGTTAACATCTGGCAAGTCCCGTTCTGGTGGACGGATACCTGTTTTAGCCTTGGTTTTGAGGTGTCAGAAAGTATCGTCGTGTGCGAATGATCGGCCTCATGACCTTGTTTCTCTATATGGTCGTGATTTTGGAACCCAGGACAGGCCGCGCTTTGTCGCGCTATCCCAAGCTGTTAAAAACTAACGCAGAATTATAAAATACGCTCAAAAGCAGTTAGAAATCAGTCCGAAATGGTTATTTATTCGCTACCGTTAACGATAACTATACACTAATATGCCTTACCTGCTCATCGAGTCAACCTGCTGTAATCACGGTTTTGAGTTCGCCCTTTGCTTTGTCGGAGCGTCATGTTAGCGTTTGGTGTGCGGATAATCTTTATTAGCTTGCTTGGCATCTGCGGGATGGTCACGCAATTGATGGCGGATAACAACCTTGCTTCAGGAACTACCAATTCCGCCACAGTTTCGTTACTGACAACGAACGATGCGGTTGAGCAAGAGTTTCAGCGCCTGATGGCGGCGGACGATGCGGCGCAAGCCGAGGTGGACCAGTGGATTCGCGATAATAACGCGGCGGCCGCTCGTGGCAGTGCCGTGCCGAAAGCCGATTTGGAGCGGCGGATTCGTGAGCGTTTTCGTCCCGTGCGCGAGGCCTATAATGATTTTCTGATGCGGCACCCGAAGCACGCCCGCGCCCGGCTGGCCTATGGCAGCTTTCTGAGCGATTTTCACGATAACGAGGGCGCGCGCGAGCAGTGGGAAAAGGCGCTGGCACTCAATCCCCAGGATCCGGCGGCCTATAACAACCTTGCCCATCTTTACAGCCAGACCGGTCCGGTCACCCGGGCCTTCGAGTATTATGGCCGGGCCATCGAGTTAAGTCCGCAGCAACCGCTCTACTACCGCAACCTGGGCGACGCCATTTACCTGTATCGCACGCAGGCCATGGAATATTACCACCTCGACGAGCAGCAGATTTATGACAAAGTGCTGGAACTCTACCGCAAAGCCCTGAGCCTGGATCCGACCGATTTCCCGCTCGCCTCAGATGTGGCCCAGGTTTACTACGGCTTTAAACCGCTCCGCCTCGAAGCGGCACTGCGTTCCTGGACCAATGCCCTCGCGCTAGCCCGGGATGAAATCGAACGCCAGGGTGTATATTTGCACTTCGCCCGGCTCAAACTCCAAACCAACCGCTTCGAGGAAGTCCGCGCCCATCTCAGCGCCGTCACCAACGAGATGTACGCCGAGTTGAAGCAGCGCCTGACGCGCAATCTGGAGGAACGCGAGCAGGCGGCGCGGGGAACCAACGCACCGCCGGCAGCCGCCGCCCGGCAGCCATAACGCGCCTTTCCCGGTTTCAGAGGGCGAATCGCGGGCCCGCGTTCAGCAGCCAGGCACCGCACGCAGGCAAAATGCCCGCCCGGCGGGCGCGGAGACGCTACCGCCGGAACTGCCGTTTGGTCTGGAGCGCCTTATGCAGGGCTTCTTTGACGGCGTCCAGCCGCGCGGGCAATTCGACAGGCTCGTTGGCGTGGTGACAGGGGAATTCAAGCTGGCGCTGGTGATACTTCACCTTCATCTCGACGAATTTAAGGCCATGCGCGGTGGAAATCACCACCACGCGGTCAGTCTTATTGATTTGGCCGGCCTTGAGCAGTTTGAGCAGCACCGCCAGCGCGACGCCGGTATGCGGACAGTTGAACATGCCGGTGCGGTCGCCCAGGGCCGCGGCGTCCGCCAGCTCTTCCTCGCTGGCCTGTTCGACGATGCCATTGAACTGCCGGAGCGTGCGAACGGCCTTCTCGAAGCTGACCGGGTTGCCGATCTGGATCGCGCTGGCCAGGGTTTTCCGGGCCTGAACCGGCTCAAAGGTCTCGAAGTTGCGCTGGTAGGCGAGGTAAAGCGGGTTGGCGCGCTGCGCCTGCGCCACCACAATGCGCGGCAGCGTTGCGATCAGCCCCAGGTCGCGCATCAGCAGCAGCCCTTTGCCCAGGGCGGAGACGTTGCCCAGGTTGCCGCCGGGAATGATGATGACGTCGGGCACCTCCCAGTCAAATTGCTGCACGATCTCGATGCCCACGGTTTTCTGGCCCTCCACGCGCAGCGAGTTCATCGAATTGGCCAGGTACAGCGTCGGGTCTTTGGTGATCTCCTGCACCAGCTTCATGCAGCCGTCAAAATCCGTGTCCAGGTACAGCACCAGGGCGTCGTTGGCGACGGGCTGGATCAACTGCGCGAGGGAGATTTTATCCCGGGGCAGCAGCACCACGGACGGGATGCCCGCCGCGGCGCAATACGTGGCCAGCGCCGCCGAAGTGTCGCCCGTCGAGGCGCAGGCCACCGCCTGGATCGGCGCGCCCTCGGAAATCATCTGCTTGACCTGCGAGACCAGGACCGTCATGCCCAAATCCTTGAACGACCCGCTGTGGGTGTTGCCGCACAGCTTGATCCAGAGGTCTTCCACTCCAATCACCCGCCCGAAGCGTTCCGCCCAGAACAGGTTGGTGCCGCCTTCGTAGAGCGAGACTATGTTTTCATCGCGGATTTGCGGCAGGATCCATTCTTTCTTGCCCCAAACCCCGGAGCCGTACGGCCACGCGGTGCTCTTGTAACGGTCTTCAAAAAGTTTCATCCACGCCGCCGCGCCGCGCCGGGACAACGCCGCGAGGTCGTGCTGCACCTCCAGCAGCGCGCGGCATTGCTGGCATTGGTACACGATGGAGTTCAGCGGATAGGTGGCCCCGCATTGCGGGTTGATGCACTGGAACCAGGCTCGATAGGACATGTTCTTATTCTCTTTTGCGCGGCAGCGGACAGCCCGCCCCGGCGGCGTCATCACTCAAGGGCCCCGGCAGGATGCCAGTTTGCCCGGGCAATTCAAGCGCGGAATGACGGAGAACGCGCCCTGCCTCTCCCCCGCGCGCGGCCGGACGGGCCGGCGGTGCCTGCTTCAACGGGTCCGCCCGCCGCGCGCGGGCGCCGCCCAACCCGCGCCGGCGGCGAAGTGCTCGACAGCGGGCGGGGAAACCGCCTAAGCTGGACGACTGATTTTCCTCGGGAAACCGCATGACGAAAACCGAACGATTGCTGCGCGAGCTGATCGCCCTGCCGAGCGTGAACCCGGCTTTTTTGCCGGCGCGGGACGGGCGCGCCGGCGAGCAGCGGGTGGCTGATTTTCTGGCGGTGACGGCGGCCCGGGCGGGTCTGGATGTGGAATTCCAGGTCGTGGCGCGCGGGCGGGCCAATGTGCTGGCGCGGCTTTCGCCCCGGGGCCGGGCGCGGCAACGGATTTTGCTGGCGCCGCATTTGGACACGGTGGGCGCCGCCGATGAGCAGTTCCGGCCCGTGACGCGCCAGGGCCGTCTCTTTGGCCGTGGCGCCTGCGATACCAAAGGCTCGGCGGCCGCCATGCTCATGGCGCTCTGCGAGCTGGCGCAAAGCCGGCAGCGTCCCGCGGCGACGGAAATTGTTTTTGCGGGGCTGGTGGATGAAGAGCACCACCAGGCCGGGGCGCGCGCGCTGGTGGCGGGCGGCGGGCGGGCCGACCTGGCGCTGGTGGGCGAGCCCACCGGTTTGCGGGCGGCAACCGCGCACAAGGGCACCCTGTGGCTGCGGCTGGAGACGCGGGGCAAATCCGCGCACGGCGCCCGGCCGGAACTGGGCCGCAACGCGGTGCATGCCATGGCCCGCGTGGTTGAGCTGCTGCAAACGACCTACGCCGCGCAGTTGCGCCGCCGCCGGCATCCGCTGCTGGGCTGCGCCACGGTGAACGTCGGCGCCATCCAGGGCGGGCAGCAGCCCAACATTGTGCCCGATCATTGCCATATCCTGGTGGACCGCCGCACGCTGCCGGGAGAAACCGATTCCGGCGTCCGGCGCGAACTGGCCGGGCTGTTGCGCCGGAAGAACCTGCCGGCGGCGCTCGGGCCGGATCCCCAGCCGCCCTGTCCGCCGCTGGCGACGGACCCGGCACATCCCCTGGCCGCCCGGTTTTTGCGCAGCCTGGGGCAGCGGCGGCCGGTGGGCGTGCCTTATTTTTGCGACGCCGCGGTGCTGGCGCGCGGCGGCATCCCCAGCGTGGTGTTTGGCCCGGGCAACATCGCGCAGGCGCACACGGCGCGGGAATGGATTTCCCTGGCATCCCTGGAAAGGGGCCGGGAGCTGCTGTTGCGTTTTTTGCGTTCGCTTCCCTGACCCGGATTCCCGCCCCTTTTCCCGTTCCATGCGCGACCAACCTGCCCAAACCCCGCCCGCGAACACCGCCGCGCACCGGGCCTCCTTTTTCCGTCAGAGCGGCTGGCTCATGTTTGCCACCATCGCCGGCGGCCTTTTCATGACGGCAATGCACTTCCTCTCGAAAGCCCGGGCGTTGCCGGAGGCGGAGTATGCCCAGTTCGGGGTGTTCCTCGCGGTGACGATGTTCATCCCGTCCATGCCGCTGCAAATGGTGCTGGCGCAACAAACCGCGCGGGCGCTGGCGCTGGGCCGCGGGCAGGAGCTGTCGGGCCTGATTCGCGCCGCCTGGCTGGGAACGTTTTTGCTGTGGCTGGCGGCGGTGGCGGGGGTCTGGTTCTTCCAGGGGCCCATTCTGGCGCAGTGGAAGATCACCAACCCGGCCGCGTTGTGGCTGACGATGCCGGTGCTGCTGTTCACCGTCTGGCTGCCGATGTTTTACGGCGTGCTGCAAGGGCAGCAAAACTTCCTGTGGATGGGGTGGAGCATGATTTCAAACGGGGTGGGGCGCCTGACCGTTGCCGCCTTTGCCGTTCTGGCGCTGCAATACCGCGCGCCGGGGATGATGATGGGCATGCTGGGTGGCATGGCGGCGGCCCTGGTAATTGCCATTTGGCCCACCCGCGCGCTCTGGCTGGCGCCGCCCCGGTCGTTTGACTGGCGCCGCTTGCTGCGCCAGGTCATTCCCCTGATGCTGGGGTTTGGCGTCTATCAATTCCTGCTCACGGCGGACACCATGTTTGTCAAGGCCTGGTTCGACGAGGAGACCTCCGCCTTTTATGTGAGCGCGGGGACGCTGGCGCGGGCTTCAATGTGGCTGGTCGGGCCGCTGGCGGCGGTGATGTTTCCCAAGCTCGTCCACGCCAGCGCCCGGGCCGAAAAAACGAACCTGCTGGGGGTGGTGCTGGCCGGAACCGCAATTCTTGCGGGGGGCGGCGCGCTCGGGTTGTGGTTGCTGGGGCCCTGGGTGGTGCGATTTATGTTCAAGCCCAGCTACGTGGCGGCGGCGGCAACGCTGCTGCCCTGGTATGCCTGGGCGGTGGTGCCGCTGGCGATGGCCAACGTGCTGCTGAACCACCTGCTGGCCCATTCCCGGTTCAAAGTGGTCCCGGCGCTCTGCGCCCTGGTCGTGGTCTACGTCGCCGCCCTCACGCAGTTCCACGACTCCCCCGTCACCATCATCAAGACGCTGACCGTGTGCAATACGCTGCTGCTGCTCATTTGCGCCTGGTACACCTGGGGCGTCAAAGCCACGGAACCGGAAGCCACCAGCCGCCCGGCCGCTTAAAGCGCGCCCGCCCGGCGCGGAGTGCCTCAGATCTTTACAGCCGTGCCCCGCGGCCAGTCAGGCCCGGCTGCCCGCCGTCCGGCGCCGTCCCGGACGCGATAATCCACGCAGGAAGTCCGCCAGCGACATATTCGCCAGCGGAAGGGAATCCTCGAAGGAAACGACCACTTCCAGCGTGGACACCCCCAGCTTGCGCGCAATTCGCATGGCCTGGGGAATAAAACCGAAGTCATGCGCCTCTTCCCGATCAAAAGTCCAATGATTGGCGGAACGGAAGTATTGGCGGGTCGCCACGTCTCTTAAGAATGTTTTCATAGCACAGGTTTGGTTTGCCGTATTGAGTCTGCCGGAGCATAACGCGCGCCAACCGTTGCCGCGGCCGGATCCGGCTTGAAAATGGACGGCTCAACCAGCGAATCGCGCGGACAACCGGCGTTCCCCTCCCGGCGCCATCGCACCCCGTGCTCCCCGCCTCGACCCCGTTGCGCCCGGGTGTCGGCGCGGACGGCGGGTTTTGCCGCCTCGCCGAATCAGAACGAGGAATCTACTTTTGCACCAGCAAGCGCGGCTGGATGACCGCGTCAGTGGTGGTGACGGCCAGGATGCCGCGCACGGAAAACGGAAGATCGTCGCCGGGGGCCTTGAGCCGGGCTTCGACTTTGTATTTGCCCGGCGGCAGTTGCCGTTTGAATTCCTGTTCCTGGCCAAAGAGGAGAATGGCCGCGTCCTCGCGCTCGATTCGCCACTGCTGGACCGGCGGCGGCGCGGCGGTGCTATCCGTCCAACGGACTTTGAGCAGCACTTCGATCGGGTGCTGGGCGGCGGGCCGGGCGGTGCGGACCACCTCGAGGGCCAGCGGGCCGTCCCAGGCGGCAGGCGGCGGGACGGGCGCGGGCGCTTTCGCCGGAGCGGCCGCCGGGGGTTCCGGCGCCGCGGCGGCCTCGCGGGCGGCCGCAACAGCCGGGGCCGGGGAGGGCGGCAATTCGATTTGGACCACATTGGTGGCCGGCTGCACGACCCAATTCGTCCGGAACAGAACCACCGTCTCCCAGTTGGTCAGGGTCAGCACGCTCCAATTTGTTTGGCACTGATCCACAAAATTGGTCTGGAAAAGGTTGACCGCCGCATAGTTGGTCTGCATGCGAACAACCCGGTTGGTCTGGTAGCCCACCACGAAATTGGTTTGAACCAGATCCACCACGACCGTATTGGTCAGGGTCCGGGTCACCCGGTTGGTGGCGAACACGTTAACGACGTTGGTCTGGAACTGCGTGACCCAGTTGGTGCGGTATTCATTGACGAACTGGTTGAGGGGCATCCGCACCTCGATGACGTTGGTGATCCAGCGTTCCACCCAGTTGGTTTGGGTGAGCGTTACTTCCGCGCCGGACAACGCCAGTACGGGCGTTCCCAGCGCCAGGGCCAGCGTCGCGAACCTGGCCATGCGAACCAAAGCAGCCTTGCCTGTCATAGTTTGCCTCCTGGGAAAGCAGCCTGAATGCCAACCCCCGGCCACGCCGAAGCCGGTCAACCCTCACCCGGGAGGACTTTCCCGGCGATGGCCCGGTTCCCAGGCGGCGCGGTCTTCCGGGCGCGGGTCCGGGCCGCCGTTTCGCCGCCGCCGGTTTGGGGGCGGTTGCTTCCGGAAACGCCGGGCGGCTCAGTAGAAACCGTGTTCGTAGGCGGTATCGAACAGCGCGACCACATTCTCCGGCGGCACTTCGCCCTGGATATTGTGGACGTTGTTGAAGATATAGCCGCCGCCGGGCATGAGGGCCTGGAGGTTCTGCCGGACGTTGGCGGCCACTTCCTGGGGCGTGCCGCGCGACAGGACATGCTGGGCGTCCACGCCCCCGCCCCAAAAGGCGATTTGGCGTCCAAAGCGGCGCTTCAGCTCCGCCGGATCCATATTGCGCGCGCTGACCTGCACCGGGTTGAGCACCTGCACGCCGTTCTCGATGAGGTCGGGAATGAAGTCCTGGCAGGCGCCGCAGGTATGATACCAGATTTTCGCCGCGGTGCGGGAGCGCAGGTATTGCACCAGGCGCTGGTGGCGGGGCTTGACGATCTGACGGTAGATCGCCGGGTTGAACAACGGCCCGTTTTGACCGGCCAGGTCGTCGCCGATCATGATGACATCCACCACGTCGCCCACCTCGTCGAGGAACAGACGGAACCAGTCCAGCCAGAACTTGAGCGTCTGATCCAGCATCGCCGCGCAGAACTCCGGCTGATACATCAGGTCGCAGAACCATTGTTCCAGCCCGCGCAGATACCAGCAAATCTCATACACCACCCCGGAGATGCCGCTGACCACGGCATACGGCGTTTCCCGCTTCAACGTCAGCGCCCGCTCGCGCAAGCCGGCAAACCGGCTGGGATCATCGCCCCGGGGCCACGGGTAATCCCGAAGCTCAGCCAGGGTCGCGTTGGCCAGCGGGTGCAGGGTGATGTCCATGTAGTGGGGCGCATCCTCGGGCATGGACCAGCGGACGCCAAACTCATCCGTCAGATCGTCCCAGTTGCGCCCGTCGCGCCGGGCCGGCACGATGCCGCCCTTCCAACTGGCCGCCGCCCCGGCCGCCACGTAGCGCGTATCCACATGGAACCGCTGCAGGACCTGCTCGCCGGGCGCGGCCAGCTGCTGGACGGCGTCCATGATGCGGATTTCGTCCGTCACGCCCAGGTGCTGGAGCAGCGACCGGTAGGCGTTCCGGTGGATGCCGGTCTGGTTGCCGCCGAGGTCAATCGGCACGCGGTCCGGGATTTGGTGGTTGAGCGCTTTCAGGACCCGCTCGCGCGGGGTCATCGTTTCGCTTTTGGACATAAGCCGGGATCGAATCTCAAGGGTTGCAGCCGCACGCCCCGCATTTTAGGCGGAACCGGCCGGCTAAGCAACCTCGCGCGGCGCCGGGGGCGCGCCCAGCCGGGAGAAGGCCACGCCCTCGATTTCGACCCGCAGCTCCGGCCGGCAGATGTCGGCCACCACGTACAGGGCGGGCACCGGCCCGAAGCGCCGCTCGCAAATGGCCCGGCACCGTTTCCAATCCGCCGGGCGCTTGAGATACACGCGAATCCCGGCCAGGTCACGCAGGCGGGCCCCCGCGCCCGCCAGCCCGTGCCGGGCGAAGTTATCGGCGGCAATCAACCGCTCGATATTGTCAATCGTCTGCTCGGTCTGATGCTCGACGCCGTCCGGGTGGCGGGTTTCCGAATTGACGATGCTGGCGGTGCCGGAAATCCAGGTGGTCACGTGGTCGCCCACCCGCAGCGCCACCGCGCGCGAGAACTTGGGACTCTGGGGCGAGTAGCGGGCGTCGTAGGCGTAGGCAGGGATTTGCCGCGGATTTTCCAAAGCCCGCAAATGAACATCGCTCCGCCGGGTCTCCAGCGCCAGGCAACTCAGGGCCAGCTTCCGGCCCCGCATCCCGATGCCCGTGCTGGCCGGATAAATGCCGGCGGCCGCGCCGGGGTCCGGCGCCGCGCCGTGGAAGCGAACCGCGCGGTAGAAATCCGTCCGGGCGCGGTTCAACTCCTGGTAGCGCCACGTCTCCGCCTCCGGCTCGGTAATGCCGCCCAGGTAAAACCAGGTGCGGACCACCCGCTCGAAACGGCTGCCGGCGCGGGCCAGCGCCGCGCGCGACTGCGCCAGCGCCGCCAGCGTCTGGCGATAAACCCCGCGCGCCGCCGCCTGGATGCCGGCGCAATAAACCCAGCGGACGCCATCGCAATCCACCACGAGCGCGTGCGGGCCGCGGCGTTCGCAGCGCACCGCCGGGCCGCCAATGGCCCAGGCCTCGAGGGCCAGCGCCGCGCCATCGCAGGGCGGCTGCCAAACGTAATTGATGAACGGCCGTTCCGGGCCCAACCCATCCGCGCACACCCGCTCGCATTCCCGCTGCTGGCGGGGATCCTTCAGGAAAACCGTCAGCGCCGTGATGGCCTTCGTTCCGGGCGGCTGTTCGAGCGCCGCCCGCAGGGCCGACCAGACCGCGCGGGCCTGCGAGCGAAACGTGCCGCGTTCCGTGGGGGAAACCATCAGGGCCAGGTGCGTGGCCTGGCCCTGCGCCACCTGCGCTTGCCGGACGGCCGCCGCCGGGCCGGGGCCGGCTTGCGTTCGAACCCGGCGCGATGGCGCGGGCCGCGCGCCGCCGCGCGGCGGTTTGGCAACTTTCCCGCGCTGGCGCACGGCTGGCGAAGTGGCACCCATGATGGCTGAGGGTAGCATGACCGTTGTTTAACTCAAGCAACTCGCTGTCGTTTAAGACGCATTCATGACGCCGAAGGTTTCACCCTAATCAACCCTTCCCGACGATTCCCGCCGCGGCCGGGTTGGACTGACGGCGATTCGAGGGCCCGGAAAACCGGCTGGCCAGGGTCTTTGGTTAGCGGCGCCTGAGTTTGGGCAGCTGAGGGGAAAAAGGGGGGTCCAAACCCCGAAGCCGTTGCCCTGCGGCAAGACACCCCCTCCGAACGAAGAGTTCTGCGTTGGGGGCGGCGGGAGCGCGGCCAGTTCTGCGAAGGCCCGGACGCACAGGCACGAGCATCGTAACCGTAGCCGAAGCTGGCCGCTCTCACGTCGCCGGGGAAGACCGCCTGTCTCGGCGGTTTTCACGGCGGGCGCGAAGCGCGAGGCGTCGTAGTTCTGGCTTTCCGCGGAGCGAGGTTTAGCGATGGGACTGCTTGCCGGATGGGGTTCGCTTATCCTGACTGTCCACCTTGCCTTCAATTTCCGCCCAGAACCTGGCGCGAGCTTCAGGAACCAGACTGTTCAAATCCTGGGCTGCTTTCTTGAACCCCGGACGGGGTTCTCCGTTGCGCCCCTGCGCGCGCGGGTTCTTTGCGGCGGGGTGGCACTGGCGGCCGAGTCTGCGCGGCGGCCGGGGGGGCGCGTGTGCGGTGTTGGCCACCTCTCCCCCTTCCCCCTCTCCTCCGCGGCGGAGGAGAGGGGGGATGTATTTCTCGCCGTGGATTACCCAGGGTGGCGCTCGTTCCTCGCTGACCCTGGGCTACTTTCTTGAACCCCTGACGGGGTTCTCAGTGGCAGCGGAGTGGCTGATGCGGAGGCTTGGGCTGCTTTCTTGAACTCTGGACGGGGTTCTCAGCGGCAGCGGGGCGGCTGACGCGGAGGAATAGATATAAAAGGTTGGACGCGGGAGTTGGCGTGCGAGGGAGGTTATCCCAGGCGAAGTGGCAGGGGCGGAGCCCGAACGAAGCGCTGAACCGCCGCCCAACCCGCCGCCCCAATCTCCCCGGCTCCTGATCCACACAACCAACGCCCCTGAACAGGTTCCTGAACCCATCCCGTCAATCATTCACCCGGCGCGCATAGCCTGGGAACAAATCTTCAACCAAACTCACCCCAATCAGTCGAATACTCCGCCCACGATGAGGACAACGCAAGCAGCCGCCTTTCGGCAACCCCCACCCGGGAGGGGAAATGTCCCCGCCAGCCGTGACCCCATCCCGCCCAAAAACCACGACGCACGGCAACACCTCGCCGCCCGTTCCAGCTTTGCCGAACGTTCGCGTCCTCTCCCTCCCGCCTTGAAACGTCCTTTTACATCATCCGCGACTCGTCCATTCCTCCATTCCGGCTCAGGCCCGCGCCCAAACCCGCCCCACCCGCCCCAGCCAGCCTAACGCTCCCATTAGGCCGTGTACAACGGGGGTACAAAGGAGGCTCAAAGGGGACTCATGCTTATTTTCCGTGTGCTCCCGCCGGGCTTCCGATGTACTCCCGTTGTACATGGCTTGAAAGGACGGAGAAGGAACGGCCTTGCGGGCGGCGGTGGAGGCTGGGGCGGCGGCGGGCTTCGATTTCTTAACCCTTGCCGTTTCAGCCGCTTGCTGAGATTTCAACATCGGCGGCGGCGGAACGATGGCGTTGTGAACCCGGCTTTGGCCCTTCCAGCCGTTCCGGGTCTGAACCACGGCGATAAATACCTTCTGCCCCGGGGCGGGTCGCCCAAACCGGGCGGTATAGAGGTCCGTGATGTCGCTTTGCCCGTTCTGGCTTGGGCCCAACAGGCCCAGGTAATAGGCACGGCGGGGTTTCATCCGGCCCGCGCTGCAGGGTGGCTGCCCAAAGACCATTATGTCTTCATGGGCCTCCCCGACGTTCAGTCGCAGCCGAACTCCGTTTTCCGCGTCATTGACGATCTCCAGCCCGGTGACCGGATTGGGGCCGAAGACCACCGGGGCGGGCGGTTCCTCCACCGGCGCCAGACCCAGCCCCCGCAGGGTGCTGTTGATCTGGACGCAAAACTGTTGCCCACTTAAGTGCGAATACTGCCCCATCCAGGGCCGGCTGGGAACGTGCAGCGCCGCGGCGTTCCAGCGCTCACGCTGCGCTTCGGTGAGCTTGAGACCCCACTCCCGCGAGGATATCCCAAAATACGACCGTGCGGCCGCTTTGCGGTTAGAAGGCCGGTCCCGGGGCACGGTGCGCCGCCGGGCGCACACGCCGAAGGGGGATTGGTAGTAAGTTTCCGCGCCCAGACTGCCCGTGCGCGGAGCAGATAGTATTTTCATAATGTCTGTCCTCTCTAATGGTTATTTTAATTGCTTGTCTATTACGGGCCGGAGAGCGACTCCGCTTCCTGCCGTTCCCTGGGCTGGGAGTTCCAGCCGCCCCCACCCCAAGGGTCTGGAGGAAGGCTGGCGGGCGGGAGGTCTTCGCGCAAGGGCAATTTTTTGGGGTTGGCGGAGGCGGTTGGGTGCAAAGCGCCGCGTGAGGGCACGCGGCCTACAGGGATCGGGATAGTGCCGGGGGCTGGTGGGTTGCCGGGAGTGCGGTGCTGCGGGAAGGCATCTTAACCGCAACCCAAGTCGCCGCCTCAACTTCCCCGGCTCAAGAACGACAAAACCAAAGGCCCCGGGCGGCTGGCCGCACCTATCCATTTAGGGGTTGACGCTCCTTGTCACCCCGGTTAAAATGCCGACCATGAAGCCGCCGTTTGTATCGCGGCCAATCGCAGGGGATTGGGAAATGGGCGTCAAGCCGCGCCGCCCCCGGGGGTTCACGCTCATCGAACTCCTCGTCGTCATCGCCATTATCGCCATCCTCGCCGCGCTCCTCCTGCCCGCGCTGGCCCGAGCCAAGTCCAAGGCGCTGGCCATCAGTTGCGCCGCCAATATGAAGAACTGGGGCTGGGCCACGCTCATGTATGAAGACGATTTCAACGACCGATTCCCGTTGTTCGGCGAGCTGGGCACGCCGCCCTATACCGCCCCGTTCTGGTTCGAGATTCTGGCTCCCTACGTCGTCAAACGCGCCAAGACCGACCCCAACGCGTCCTTTGCCACCGACCCCCTTTTCTATGACCGCCTGCGCCAGTGCCCGGGCGGGGCCGTTGGCCCGGCCCCCCTCTCGGGCAACACGCCCTCGGGCACCAACTGGAATTGTTACATCGGCTGCTACTTCGGCGGCTACGGCGACCCCGTGACCGTGGGCGCCTACAAAGGCATCTCCGGGCCGTTCTATTACGGCAACCGCCGCCCGCCCATGCCGGCCTCGCGAATCAAACGCCCCGCCCAGGCCATGATCTTTATTGATACCATCACGCATTACCTTTACTCCCCCCTCGCCTACCCGTTCACCGACGACAAAGACGGCGATGGCTCCCCGGATACCTGGCCAAACTACGGGGTCGCCTTTAACTGGGGACGCCCCACCGTCCACAGCGGCGGGGCCAACATCACCGCGGCCGACGGCCACGTCGAGCGCATCGCCTACCGGGTGCTCTGGCGGTTGAACCCGGCCAACCAAATGCCGGCCAGCCTTTTCTGGTACATGGAGTAGGCGCCGGGCCCGGAGGATTTGGCGCGCGCGCCCAAATCGCCCGCGCCAACGGCAAGCAAGCCCTCCGCATCGCCGGCCCGGCGTGATCCTGCCCGCCGCGATTGGCAGACGGGTTTGAAGTTTCAGGGGGCGCCGCCGCCGGCGGTTGAGTTCCAAACGCCGTTCGCCTGTCAAGGTACGTCCAAGGCACGGGGGCCGAGGCTCCGGATGCCTGGAAAAGTCGAAGCGATGAGGCAGAACTGAGGGACGGGTGCTAACTTGCTGAAAAACAGTTAGTTATGCATCCCGGGCGGGCGGGAAGCGGGTTTTCGAGGGGGATCGAACGTTCGGCTGCCTGCTGGATTCGCGGATCGCCTGGCCGGAACGATTCCGTTGGGCAGTTTAACCGTGCGCCCTCCTTCCATCGGGGCCTGGGCGGGCCGGGCAGTTCAGAACGCGGTCCCGACGTATCCTTCGGCGGGCGGCTTCGACGGCCTGGCTGATGGGTTCCCGATGTCTTTCCGCGGCAAAAGTTGCGGCGAAGGGAATGGGGGCTGGCGGTTCTCAATTCCGGGAGCGCGGGCGCGTGGAAAAGGTCGTTTCTGTGAACAACTAATTCCAAGATTCTATTGCCATCTCCCGGGGGGCACCTTACGTTAGAGAACCAGATAGTGCAACCCGGCTGCCCGGTGGCCGCCGGCCCGTATCGTACAATGACAATATGCTCGCGCTGAAAGTGAAGTTCTGCCTTCGTTGGGGTCGCCGGCGTGCGTTTACGCTGATCGAACTGCTGGTGGTCATTGCCATTATTGCGATTCTGGCGGCTTTGCTGCTTCCCGCGCTGGCCAAGGCCAAATCCAAGGCCAACGCGATCACGTGCTTGAACAATCAGAAGCAATGGGGCCTGGCCTCGAAAATGTATGCCGATGAAAACAACGACTACGTCCCGCAGGAAGGCAATACCATTGCGCCCGTAAACCGGAAGCCGGATAACGTGGATGCCTGGTATAATACGGTCTCGGTGTATGTCAAACAGCCCTCGCTGGAAAGCCTCTACACGGCCACTCCGCCCGCGCCGCCGCTGCCGTCCACCCGCATCATCTATTCCTGTCCCAGCGCGGAAAAGCCCAACTGGGAGCCATCGGTGACCAAGGCGTATTTCATGTATGGCGAAAACGGGCGGCTGTGCGTGAACAAGTCGTCGAGCAACAGTGGGCGCTCGCAGACCAAGTTCAGCCAGATTGTTTATCCCGTGGACACGATTCTCTTTGCCGAAGTGAATGGCAATTCGCCCACCGCGGGCGCGGCCCAGTCCAACGTGACCGGCCAGTATGCGGTCGCCAAACACGAGGGGCGCGGCCAATTTGCCATGTGCGACGGCAGCGCGCGCTCGGCCCGGACCAATGAATTCCTCCGGACGCCCACGGAGTCCAACAGTTGCAAAGCGGAATGGGATCCCGCCAAGATGCCCCGCCGGATGTATTGGTATCCCACCCCCAACACTCCGGATAACTGAACCCTTTTGCCCGCCGAATATCTGTGAACGAACCTTAAACCGAATACTTCGCGATCCCCCAAACAAAACAACACCCATTAAGCCTATGAAAAGAACACTCCTCCTCCTCGCAGTCTGCGCCGGTTGCGCGCTCAACGCGCCGGCCGACCTGGTCTTTACTGATAACTTCGATAGCTACGCGGACGGCCCGCTCGTCTCCGGATCGGGCGGCGTCTGGAAGTATCACAGTGGAACTTCCAATCAATTAATGGTCGCCAGCGGCCAGGTGGTGCTGGGAGGGCCAAACTCCGAAGACGTTAACGCCTATATCACCAATTCCATCTTCCCCAAGCCGTTTGAAACCGGGCCGGGCAATGGCAGCCTCTATGCCAGTTTCACGATCAACATGTCTTCGGGTTATCTGCCGAGCGCTTCGGGGACCTACTTCTTTCATTTCAAAGATACCGGCACCTCCAACTTTCGGGCCCGCGTGTGGGCGAAAACCGGGGGGGCGGCCCCGGGGAAATTCCGCCTCGGCATCGCCGCAGCCAGCGGTACCCCAGAGTATATAACGACCGATTTTGATCCGGATACCACCTATAATCTTGTCGTGCGCTTTAACCTGGAGCAAACCAACGCGACGGTTTGGGTGAATCCCGCTTCGGAAGCCAGCGTGGTGAACCGGATAGACTCGACGGACTCCTCGGCCTCCTTCCAGGCTTACACGGTTGCTCTGCGTGAAGGTACTGCCTCCGCCAATGCGGGGCTGCTTTATTTTGACAACCTTAAAGTCGGCACTAATTTTTCGGACGTTTACTCGCCCGCCGGGGGGCTGCCTTCCATTACCAGCATAGAGGGCCAAAGCATCCCGAAGAATGGCAATACCGGGCCGCTGGCCTTTATGATTGACAGCCCGACTTACGATCCCGCCAGCCTGACGCTCGAGGGCACTTCCGATAACCCGGCGGTGGTGCCCAACCACCCGGCGAACATCAGTTTTGGCGGCAGCGGCCAGAACCGGACGGTCACCATCACCCCCGCGGCCGGGCAACAGGGCGATGCCACGATTACGGTGGTGGTCACTGACCCGGCCAGCCAGTCCGAGGAGACCTCCTTCCTCGTCCGGGTCGGCGCACCGGGCTTCGCCACCAGCATCACCAACCAGTTGACCCCGATCAACACCCCCACGGCGGCGCTGCCGTTCACGCTTACGGACGCCGAGGGCGATAACCTGACCGTCACCGCCGTTTCATCCAATCCGACGCTGGTGCAGGATTCGGATATTGTGGTCAGCCCCGCGAGCAGCACCAGCACGAGCCGCACGGTGAAGATTACCCCCCAACCGGACAAGGCCGGCATCACGACCATCACCCTCACGGTCAATGATGGGTTCTCCACCACCGACATGAGTTTCACCCTCAATGTGTATCAGCCCCTGGAGGGACTGCTGCTGAGCGAGGACTTTACGTATCCCGACGGTGAAATCAGCTCGGTCAGCGGCGGCCTTTGGCAGTCGCACAGCGGAGGCACCTCGAATGATTGCCTGGTGGTGGCTAACCAGTTGCGGGTTTCCTACACGAATTCTGAAGATATCTACCGCGGCTTTACCAACTCGGTTTATTTCGTCGCGACGGGTGACGGTGAGCCGCCGTATTACTATGCCGGGGTGATTCTCTATGCGCGGTTCAAGGTGAATTTTGAGGTGCTGCCGAGCGGCAACGGCGGTTATTTTGCGCACTTCAAGGACCTGGGCACGTTCAATTTCCGCGCGCGCATCTATGCCCAGACCAACGGCGCGGCGGCTGGGAAGTTCCGGCTGGGGATTGCCAACGTGTCCGCCACCGTCTCGGCGGTGGTGCCGCAGGATCTCAGCCCGGGAACCACCTATACGGTGATCTCGCGCTATAACGTGAGCACGGGCGAAAGCACGCTGTGGGTGGATCCTTCCTCGGAAGCCAGCGGAGGCGTCACCGCCACGGACACTCCCATCCCGGTAGAAATAGACTATTATTGCTTCCGGCAAAGCACGGGCATCGGGGTGTCGCTGGTGGATGACCTGGCCGTCGGCACGACCTGGAACGATGTTTTCCTCGCGCCGCCGCTCTCGCCCGTGACCCTCAGCACCGGCAGCGGCAAATGGGATGCGGCCAGCAGCACCGTGAGCTACACCGGCGGCAGCGGCGCGCGGTTCGTGCTGCTGGAGTCCGCCAACGCCACGGCGCCGATGGCGGCGTGGACGCGCGTGGCCACCAACACGGCCACGCCGGGCAGCTTTACCATTCCGGCGGTGGGCTCGGCGGCGGCCAAGTTCTACCGCGTGCAGAGCGAGTAGGCGCGCCGGTTTCGGAATCCGGTGTTTTCGGCGCGGGCCGGGTCGGGTGACCCGGCCCGTTTGCCGTGGGGCCGGGGGCGGCGGCGGGAGCGGGGGCGCGCACGGCGGGCTTGCCCGCGGGCGGGCGGCGGATTACAACTCCGGCTGTGTCAACGAATACGTTAACGGAGATCCGGAAGGTTCGGCTGGGCAAGGCCGCGGCGCTGCGGGGCCTGGGGCTGGATCCGTATCCCTCGCGCAGCCGGCGCACGCATTACGCGCAGGCCGTCCGGGATGATTTTGCCGCGCTTGAAGGGCGGGAGGTGACGGTGGCGGGGCGGCTGATGTCGTGGCGGAAGCAGGGGGCGCTGGCGTTTGGGCATGTGCAGGACCAGACGGGGCGCCTGCAGTTGTTTTTGCGGCGGACGGTGGTGCAGCCGACCCAGGCGGAGGCGGGATGCCTGGGCTACGCGGATTTGAACCTGCTGGATTTGGGGGACGTGGTGGAGGCGACCGGCAAGGTGACGCGGACGGAGCGGGGGGAGATCTCCGTGCTGGTCGAGCGGCTGCGGCTGCTGACCAAGGCCCTGCGGCCGCTGCCCGATCAATGGGCGGGGCTCAAGGACCGGGAGCTGGTGCTGCGCAAGCGCTACCTGGACTTGATCCTGGACCGGCAGCCGCAGGAGCGGTTTGCCGCGATCAGCCGGATGGTGGCGGAGATTCGCGTCTTTCTGAACGGGCGCGGGTTTATGGAGTTCCACACGCCGGTGATCCAGCCGCAGTATGGCGGGGGCACGGCCAAGCCGTTCAAGACGCATGTGAACGCGCTGGGATGCGATATGTACCTGGCCATTTCGCATGAGCTGTATCTGAAGCGGCTGATCGTGGCGGGGTTTGACAAGGTTTATACCATCGGCCGCTATTTTCGCAACGAGGGGATTGACCGGAGCCATCACCCGGAGTTCTCGATGGTCGAGACCATGACGGCCTACGAGAACTACGAGTATAACATGAGCCTGATTGAGGACCTGTTCCGGCACGTGGCGGAGGCCGCCTTTGGGCGGACGCAATTCCAGGTGCGCGGGCATGTGATTGATTTCCGCCAGCCCTGGCGGCGGGTGAGCATGGCGGAGGCGGTGCGGGAGCGGACGGGGGTGGATTTCCGGGCGGTGGCGACGGTGGCCGAGGCCAACGCGCGGCTGGCGGCGCTGGGCATCCACGAACCGCAGCCGAGCGTGGGCGAGGCGATGGTGAAGGCCTTTGAGCAGGTCGAGCCGACGCTGATCCAGCCCACGCTGGTGTATGGGCACCCGGTGGAGATTTCCCCGCTGGCCAAGCCGCTGGCGGCGGACCCGCGTTTTGCCGAGCGCTTCGAGATATTCATCGCCGGCATGGAGTGCGGCGACAACTGGTCGGAGCAGAACGACCCGGCGCACCTGCTGGAAACGTGGCGCCGGGCGTACCGGGCCGAGGAGCGGGACAGCGGGAAGTTTCACACGCTGGACTTTGATTTCATCGAGGCGCTCGAATATGGGATGCCGCCGACCACGGGCATTGGGCCGGGCGTCGAGCGCATGGCGATGATTTTTACCGAGCAGGAGATTATTGACGATGTCATCTTCTTCCCGATGATGCGGCCCCTGGTGGCGCCGGTGAACGCCGCGATCTACGGGGTGGCGGAGCCGGCGCTGGCGCCGGTCGAGGACCTGGCGCTGACGGTGCCGGACTTCGAGGCGCTGTGCCGCGAGGGGCTTTTGCGGCCGCACGCGCGGAACCTGGCGCTCAAGCCGCACGTGCGGCAGTGGGGCCTTTCCGAGGGCCGGCCGCGGACTTCGGTCCATGTGGACATCGAGGGATTCCTGGCCGGCAGCGTCCTGCGGCTCGCCGGAGGTTCTCTGCCGGCCGGCGAAGCGACCCTGAAGCCGGGCGGCGAGCATGGGGTTGCCGGGGCCGGCGCGCCCGCCGGGCCGGAGGGTTCCCGCCCGGAAAGCGCGGAGCTGCCGCTCGCCCGGTTCCTGCGGGACACTTTCCCGGATTGCCAGGTCACGGTTTCCCCCGCGACCGTGCTGCGCCACGGCTGACCGGCGGCGGCGTCAGGTCAGCCGCATGGGCATGACCACGTAGAGGAAAGGGCCGTTGATTTTGAGGACCCCGGGGCTGAGGTCGTCAATCAGCTCGAGGAAAACCTCGTCGTGGGTGAGGGCGTTCAGGGGGTCAATGACGTACTTGGGATTGAAGGCGATGGTGATTTCGCGGCCCTTGTAATTGAGGGCCATGGTTTCCTTGGCCTCGCCCACGTCGGGGGAATTGACCGTGATCTCCAGCTTGTTGTTCGTGAAGCTCAGTTTGACGGAGTTGGACTTCTCGGTGGTCATGATCTCCGCCCGCCGCAGGGCGTGGAGGAACTCCTCCCGGACCAGGGTGACGCGCTCTTTGGTTTCCGCCGGGATGACCTGGCGGTAGTTGGGGTAATTGCCCTCGACCAGCTTGGTGATGACGAGGATGGGGGACGTTTTCTCATCCTTGAGGGTGAACGAGGCCTGGTTTTCCGCGTAACGCACCTCCACCGTGCCTTTTTCCTGCAGCAGCCGGTTCAATTCCAGCACGGTCTTGGTGGGGATGATGAACTCGCCCTGGTTCTTTTCCGCGATGTCCACCTCCTCATCCACTAGTGCCAGGCGCCGGCCATCGGTGGCCACCATGGTCATCTTATGGTCTTTGAGGCTGATGAAAACCCCGTTCAGCACGTAGCGCGATTCGTCATTGGAAATCGCGAAGGAGGTCTTGCGCATCATGCCCTTGAAGGTCTCCTGCGGCACCACGACCTTTTTGTCCTCCTTGAACTGGGGCATGGGCGGGAACTCATCCGCGCTCAAGCCGTGGATTTTGTAGAAGGACGAGCCGGCATGGATGGCGCAAATATTTTTGTCGTCCACTTCCAGGTCGAGCTCCAGGGCGGCCAGTTCACGCACGATGCCAAAGAGCTTCTTGACGGGAACCGTCGCCGCGCCGGGGGTTTTGATTTTGGCCTCCACCGCGCAGGAGATGGTCACGTCCAGGTCCGTGGCGGTGAACTCGAGGTGTTGTTCCGAGGCACGCAGCAGCACATTGGACAAAATGGGAAGCGTGGTTCGGGCGCTTACGACATTTTGCACTGCCTGCAACCCATTGATCATTTGCTCCTTTGCAATCGTCAGCTTCATTACGTGCTTAATATATCTGTGTTTATCTTTGAATGACTATCCGTATTAAGGGCCGTGAATAAGGCCAATAACCCCAATAGTCAACGCCAGCGCAACAACTTACGCAAGCATGAAACGTGAATGCAATTCCCAATGCCAGTGAAAAAAGCGGCGGATGCCGGGGTTGTTCACTTTGCCCACAAGTTATCCGTATTCCCTTCCGGGCTTTTTCACCGGGTCATTCACACCGGCGGCCCGGCGGCCGGGGCGGGCGCCGTTTCCGGGGGCGGCGCGGCTAAAATCGGGTTTGGTTCCCGGCCCGGATTCGCCTAAGCTGCCGGCATGTTCCAGCCCGCAGATTTGTTCGACCTGCAGCAGACGGCGCATCCGGAGGTCTTTGCCGGATGCGAATACGCCTGGGACGCGCTGAAGCGGCTGGCGGCGTATCTCGAAGCCGGCCGGTTCCCGAACCCGGCGGGCCGCCGCGGCGGGGCGGTGTTTATTGGCGAGCGCGTATTTATCGGGGAAGGCACGGAAATCGAGGATGGCGCGATGATTAAAGGCCCGGCCATCATCGGGCGGAATTGCCAGATCCGGCATAATGCCTACGTGCGCGAGCATGTGATTGTGGGCGATAATTGCGTGGTGGGCAACGCGTGCGAGTTGAAGAACGCCCTGCTCTTTAACGGGGTGGTCGCCCCGCACTTCAACTATATCGGGGATTCCATTCTCGGTCATCGCGCGCACCTCGGGGCCGGGGTGAAGATTTCCAACGTCCGCTTCGGGCCGGGCAACGTCACGGTGGAAATGAACGGCCAGCCCTACGACACCGGCCTGGCCAAGTTCGGCGCGCTGCTCGGGGACGGCGCCGACATTGGCTGCAACGCCGTGTTGAACCCGGGCAGCATCATCGGGCGCGGCGCGGTCGTGTACCCGAACACCAATTGGCGCGGGATTCTGCCCGCCCACATGATGGTGAAGAACCGCGCGGCCCAGGAGGTCGTCGTGCGCCGGCCGCGGGAATCCGGCTGAGCCGCCCGCGCCCGCCGCCCGCTTCGCATGATCAGCGTCATTGAATCCCAGCCCGCCGGTTCCGGGACGGACTTGGTGCGGCAGACGGCGGATATTTTCTCCCCGACCGGGCTGCTTTCGCAGGCCCGGAACTTCGAGTTCCGCCCCCAGCAACAGGAGATGGCGGTGGCGGTGGCGCGCGCGCTGGACGCGGGCGAGCACCTGGCCGTCGAGGCCGGCACCGGGGTGGGGAAAAGTTTTGCGTACTTGGTGCCGGCCATCCTGTATGCGGTGGCGAACCGGAAGAAGGCGGTGATTGCCACGCATACCATCAACCTGCAGGAGCAACTGACGCAGAAAGACCTGCCCGTGCTGGCGCAAGTCCTGCCGGTGAAGTTCAGCTTCGCCATGCTCAAGGGCCGGGCCAACTACCTGTGCACCCGCCGCCTCCGGAAGGCGCTCCAGCAGGCGCCCAACCTCTTTACCACGTCGGAAACGCAGGAGCTGCAGCGCATCGCCGAATGGGCCCGGACCACCGAGGACGGCAGCCGTTCGGATTTCGACGTGGAGCCGGACCTGAAGGTGTGGGACCAGGTCTGCTCCGAGCGCGGCCTGTGCGCGCCCAAGCTGTGCGGCTACCCGTCCGATTTCGCCCGGGAGCACGGCGTTTGCTTTTTCCAGCGGGCGCGGCAGCGCATCCTTTCGGCGGATGTGGTGGTGCTGAATCACACCCTGCTGTTCACCCTGCTGGGCGGCCAGGAAGAGAGCGCGGACGGCGGCATCCTGTTCCGCAATGACTTTGTCATTTTCGACGAGGCCCACCAAATGGAGCACGAGGCCTCGAAGCATATCGGGCTGACCGTTTCCAGCGGCCAGGTGCGCTACGCGTTGCATCGCCTCTGGAATCCCCGCACCGAGAAGGGGCTCCTGGCCACCCTGCGCAAGGGCGCGGCGGTGAAGCTGGTCGCCGAGCTGCTGGCGGCGGCGGACGGCTTCTTTGCCAGCGTGGAGCACGCCTGCGACGAACTGCTGCCCGCGTCCCGGAAACGCATCGGCGGCGGCGGCGACGCTCCGGGCGCGCGGCGGCGCGAGTGGACCGAGCTGCGCATCCGCCGTCCCGAGCTGGTGCCGGACAAGGTCACGCTGCCTCTCCAGCGCCTGCGCGAGGCGGTGGCCGACCTGATCAAGCTGAGCGAGGACAGCGAGATGGGGCTGGAACTGATGGAAGGCAACCGGCGCCTGGCGGAACTGCGGGAGGGAATTGCCGCCTTCCTCAGCCAGAGCGCCGCGGACCACGTTTATTGGGTCGAGCGAACCGGCCGGGCCCAGAAGACGCTGGCGCTGCATGCGGCGCCGGTTGACGTGGCCGATTACCTGCGGCAGCGGCTGTTCCTGCCGGGCACCTCGGTCGTGATGACCAGCGCCACGCTCTCGGTCTCCGGCCGGGAGGCGCCGGCGGTTTCCGACGACGACCCCCCGCGCGGCGCGCGGTCGGCCGGCGGCGCGCCGCCGGGAGCGGGGCTCGATTACTTCGTCCATCGCGTGGGCGCCGAAGCCGCCGTCCGGCTTCAGGTGGGCACCCCGTTTGACTTCGAGCGCCAGATGAAGCTGTGCGTGGTGCGGCAAATGCCCGACCCGCGGACGGAAGACTACCGGGACGCGTTGATCCACTGGATTGAGCATTTCGTGAAGCAGACGCACGGCAAGGCCTTTGTCCTCTTTACGAACTTCAAGCTGATGCAGGAAGTCGGCGAATTGATGCAGCCGTTCTTCGCGCGGCTGGGCCTGGCCTGTTTCGTGCAGGGCACCGGCATCCCGCGCTCGCTTATGCTGGAGAAGTTCAAGGAGGATGTGGATTCCGTGCTGTTTGGCACGGACAGTTTCTGGCAGGGGGTGGACGTGCCCGGCGCGGCCCTGTCCAACGTCATCATCACCCGGCTGCCGTTTGCCGTGCCGGACCATCCCCTGATCGAGGCCCGCATCGAGGCCATCGAAGCGCGCGGGGGCAATTCATTCCGCGACTTCTCCCTCCCGGAAGCCATCCTGAAGTTCCGGCAGGGGGTCGGGCGCCTCATCCGCACCAAAACCGACCAGGGCATCATCGTGGTGCTCGACAACCGGCTGCTGGCGAAGCAATACGGCCAGGCCTTTATTCAGGCGCTGCCCCGGTGCCCGGTGGAAGTGGTGTAGCTTGACAACCGCGGGGGCAAGCCTGTTAATGCCGGCGGAAAGCCGGAAGCATTGCTGTGACCTCGGATAAATACAGTCCGCCCAAGTATTTCCAGATTTGCCGCCGCATCGTGGGCGCCATTCAGCGCGGCGAACTGCCGCCCGGCGCGCCGGTGGCCTCCGAGAACGAAATCATCGAGCGCTACGGGGTCAGCAACACCACCGCGCGCAAGGTGCTGCATGAACTCGAACAGGAAGGCTGGGTCACGCGCGTAAAGGGCAAGGGCACGTTCGTGCGCGATTTCCCCGTGCTGCGGTCCATCAACCGCATCTTCGGCTTCACGCGAAACATGATCGAGGCCGGGCGCAAGCCGGCAACCCGGCTCCTGGGCTTTCACCTGCGCGAGGGCGACCATTCGCAAACGATCAATGGCCGGCTCTACACCCTCAAAGGGCCGTTCTGCGAGATTGAGCGGCTGCGCCTGGCCGACGGCATCCCGATGATGAAGGAGACCCGCTACCTCTCGCTGAGCCTCTGCCCGAACATCCACCGGCGCAACCTCGAACAATCCCTGTACCAGATTTTCGACAAGCACTACGGCATCCGGCTGACCGAGATCAACCAGATGCTCAGCGCGGTCGTTCTGGAGGGGGAGTGGCTCCCGGTCTTTCAGGTGGATCGCCCCATCCCCGCGTTCCGGGTCGAGGGAGCTTCCTTCTGCGGCAAGGACCTGATTGTCGAGATGGAAAACTCGGTTTACCGGGGCGACCGGTACCGCTTTGCGGCCAAGGCGGTGCGCTGAGGGCGGACGATGATCGGAGACCTTTGGGCGGCCAGCGCGGGGGATCTCGCCCACCACGCCGGGAAGCTGGCGCTGTTGGGGCTGGATTTGCTGCTCGCCGGGGTGGCCTCCGGGCACGCCATTCTCTATAAGCGCGACTCGCGCTCGGCCATCGCCTGGGTCGGCTTCATCTGGCTGGTGCCGCTGGGCGGCGCGGCGCTTTACTTCATCCTGGGCATCAACCGCATTCGCCGCCAGGCGGTGCTGCTGCGGCGCGGCCTGGAGCGCTACCGCGCCCATGCGGCCCTGCCCGCCTGCCCGCCGGACGAGCTGCCCCACCACCTGCCCGGCCACACCGGCCACCTCAACATGCTGGCGCGCGTGGTCAACGGGGTGGTGGCGCGCCCGTTGCTCCCGGGCAACCGGATCGAGCCGCTGCTCGACGGCGACGAAGCCTACCCGGCCATGCTCGAAGCCATCCGGCAGGCGCGCCGGACGGTGGCGTTTTACACCTACATCTTCGACCGCGATGCCGCCGGGCTGGCGTTTGCGCGGGCGCTGGGCGAAGCCACCCGCCGCGGCGTTGAGGTGCGCGTCCTGATTGACGCGGCGGGCACCCGCTACTCCTGGCCCACCATCCTGCGCGCGCTGCGCCGCGAAGGCGTGCGCTTCGCGCGCTTCCTGCCCTCCCTCGCGCTCTGGCACCTGATGGCGGTGAACCTGCGCACGCACCGGAAAATCCTGGTGGCCGACGGGCGGCTGGGATTCACCGGCGGCATGAACATCCGTGCGGGGCATTGCCTGAAGGGCTTCGGCGGCGGCGCCGGGGATGGCCCCGCCCGCCCGCCGCGCCACCCGGTGCGGGACATCCATTTCCGCGTGCGCGGGCCGGTGGTTGCCCAGTTGCAGGAGGTCTTCGTGGACGACTGGCTGTTTACGACCGGCGAATTACTGCGCGGGGAGGACTGGTTTCCCCACCCGGAGCCGGCCGGGCCGGTGCTGGCGCGCGGCGTGCCGGACGGCCCGGACGAAGATTTTGAAAAGCTGCGCTGGACGCTGCTGGGCGCGCTGGCCATTGCCCGCTACGCGGTGCGGATCGTCACGCCCTACTTCCTGCCCGACCCGGCGCTGATCTCGGCGCTGAACGTGGCCGCCAAGCGCGGGGTGCGCGTGGATATCATCCTGCCGGCGAAGAACAACCTGCCGTTCGTCGGCTGGGCCTCGCGCGCGATGTGGTGGCAGGTGCTCGAACACGGCTGCCACATCTGGCTCACCCCGCCCCCGTTCGATCATACGAAACTCATGCTGGTGGATGGCTGCTGGGTTCTGCTGGGCTCGGCCAACTGGGACCCGCGCAGCCTGCGCCTCAACTTTGAATACAACCTCGAATGTTATGACGCGGAGCTGGCGCGGCGGCTGGAGGAAATCGTGGCGGCCCGCATTGCTACCGCCCGCCCGGTGACGCTCGCCGACGTGGACGCCCGCTCGCTGCCCATCCGCCTGCGCGACGGCCTCGCCCGCCTGTTCACCCCCTACCTCTAGCTCCGCCCGCCCCGGCCGCGGCGCGCGCGGGTTAAAGCTTGCATGAAGCGGCGCGGCAGGAAATAACTTTGGTGTGAAAGTCCCATTGCTGGATCTCAAGGCGCAGTATGCCGCCATCAAGCCCGACCTGGACGCGGTCGTGGCCGAGGTGATGGTCTCCCAGCAGTTCATTCTCGGGCCGCAGGTCGAGGCGTGCGAACGGGCCATCGCCCAATACTCCCGCTGCGCGTTTGGCGTGGGCGTCTCCTCCGGCACCGACGCCCTGATTATCTGCCTCATGGCCGAGGGCATCGGCCCGGGCGACGAAGTCATCACCTCGCCCTACACGTTCTTTGCCACCGCCGGCTCCATTGCCCGCGTGGGCGCCCGGCCGGTCTTTGTGGATATCAATCCCGCCACCTACAACCTGGACGTGGCGCAGGTCGAAGCCCGGATCACCCCCCGCACGCGCGCCATCATCCCCGTGCATCTCTACGGCCAGATGGCCGATATGGAAGCCCTGATGCCGATCGCGCAAAAGCACCAGCTCGTGGTCATCGAAGACGCCGCCCAGGCCATCGGCGCCGAGCATCACGGACGCCGCGCCGGCTCGATCGGCCACTACGGCTGCTTTTCCTTTTTCCCCTCCAAAAACCTCGGGGCGGCCGGCGACGCCGGCATGGTCGTCACCCAGGACGCGGCGCGGGCCGGGAAGCTGGCCTGCCTGCGCATGCACGGCTCCCAGGCCAAGTACTACCACCAGGTCATCGGCGGCAATTTCCGCCTCGATGCCCTCCAGGCCGCGGTGGTGCGGGCCAAACTGCGCTACCTCGATGCCTGGACAGCCGCCCGCCAGCGCAATGCCGAGCGCTACCACCGGCTGTTCACGGAAGCCGGCCTGCCGCTGGCCGGCAGCGGCGAATACCGCGCCCGGGCCGGAGATGCCTCCGTTCTTTTCCTGCCCGACGTCGCGACCGACCGCCACATCTTCAACCAGTACGTCATTCGCACGCCGCGCCGGGACGCCTTGCGGGCGGCCCTGCAGGCCCGGGATATTGGCACTGAAATCTATTACCCGGTGCCGCTGCACCTGCAGGAATGTTTCGCTTACCTGGGCGGCCGGCCGGGCACCCTGCCCGAAAGCGAGAAAGCCGCGCGGGAAACCCTGGCCCTGCCCATTTACCCGGAACTCTCCGAGGCCCAGGCCCGGCAGGTCGTTCAATCCATCACCGAATTCATGTCCGCTTCCTGAGTTATGAACCCGATTCCCTCCCCCGAAATTCCCCCACTCCGCGGCGAGCGCATCCTGCGCGACCCGGCCCAGAACAAAGACGCCGCCTTCACCGCCGCCGAGCGCCGGCAACTGGGCCTGGAGGGCCTGCTGCCCCCGGCCGTGCTCACCCTGGCCCAGCAGGTCGAACTGGAGCTGGAACACTTCCACCAGAAGACCGACCCGCTCGAACAATACATCGGCCTGATGGCCCTGCTCGACCGCAACGAAGTCCTCTTTTACCGGCTGCTGATCGAGAACCTCGACCGCCTTGCGCCCATCATCTACACCCCCACCGTCGGGCAGGCCTGCCAGCGCTTCAGCCACATCTTCCGCCGCCCGCGCGGCCTGTTCCTTTGCCCCGCCGACCGCGGCCAGATGGCCGCGCGCCTCGGCCAGCTCCGCCACCGCGACATCCGCCTCATCGTCGTCACGGATAACGAACGCATCCTGGGCCTGGGCGACCAGGGCGCCGGCGGCATGGGCATTTCCATCGGCAAACTGGTTCTCTACTCCGCCGGCGCGGGCATCCATCCGCGGCTGACCCTGCCGATCAGCCTCGATGTCGGCACCGACAACGCCGCCCTGCTCGAAGACCCGCTCTACTGCGGCTACCGCGCGCGGCGCCTCCGCGGCCCCGAATACGACGCCTTCGTCGAGGAATTCGTCCAGGCCGTCAAGCACGTCTTCCCCCGCGCCCTCCTGCAATGGGAAGACTTCAAAAAGGCCAACGCCTTCCGCCTCCTGGACCGCTACGCGGCGCGCCTCCCCAGCTTCAACGACGACATCCAGGGCACCGCCGCCGTTGCCCTGGCCGGCATTTTCACCGGGCTGCGCCTCACCGGCAAGACCCTGCGCGAGCAGCGCTTCCTCATGGCCGGCGCCGGCGCGGCGGGCGTCGGCATCGGCCGCCTGGTCCGCACGGCCATGCTCGAAGCCGGCCTCACCGAGGCGGAAATCCGCCCGCGCCAAATCTTCCTCGATTCCGGCGGCCTGGTCTGGGAAGGCCGCGCCGATCTCGAGGACCACAAACGCGCCGCCGCCCTGCGGAAAGACGAACTGGCGTTGCTGGGCCTGTCCACCCCGCCCCCCGCCGCGCTGGCGGAAATCGTCCACGCCGTCCGCCCCACCATCCTGATCGGCACCACCGGCCAGCCCGGCGATTTCACCCCCGCCGTCCTGCGCGCCATGGCCGACCACTGCGAGCGGCCCCTCATCTTCCCGATGAGCAATCCCACCAGCAAAACCGAATGCACCCCCGCCGAAGCCTTGCAGCACACCGACGGCCGCGCCCTGGTGGCCACCGGCTCCCCCTTCGACCCGGTCGTCTTCAACGGGCGCAAATACGTCATCGGCCAGTGCAATAACGCCTTCGTCTTCCCCGGCGTCGGCCTGGGCGCGCTCATCGCCGAAGCCAGCCGCGTCACCGATTCCATGTTCCTGGCCGCGGCCCAGGCGCTGGCCGACTTCACCGTCCAGCATCCCGCCGGCGAAAACTGCCTCTACCCCAGCCTCCAGCAACTGCGCGCCGTCAGCCGCCTCATCGCCCTGAAAGTCGCTCAGACCGCCCGCCACGAGGCGCTCGGCCGGAACCTGGAGGATGCCGCCCTGCAAGCGGCCATTGATCAGTTTTTCTGGCACCCCGATTACCCCCCCGCCAGTTAAACGGCCCGCCCCGGGCCTGACCCGGACCGGGCGTTCGAAATATCCGCGCGCCGGCCCGAGTTCGGGAAGCGGCGTCGCGCCCGCTCGATCCCGCCCGCGGCCTCAGGATTTGGAGTGCTTTTTGAGCGTCGAATCCAGCAGCGACAGCAGCTCCGCTTTCGAGATCAGGCCCACGCTTTGTTTGACCATCTTCCCCTCCACAAAGATCAGCAACGTCGGGATGCCTTGAATTCCAAACTTATTCGCCAGCTTGTGCTCCTGGTCAACGTTGACTTTGCCGAAGATAATATCCGGCCGTTCCTGGGCGGCGGCGGCGAAGATGGGGTCCATCTTCCGGCAGGGACCGCACCAGGGCGCCCAGAAGTCCAGGACAATGGGTTTGGTGGACTCCTTGAGGAGTTGATCGAACGAAGCGCCGGTCACCACCACCCGGGCATCGGGCTTGTCCGGGTCGGGGGCCGTCGTTTCCACGTCGGCTTTTTTCATTTTGGTGCATGCCGGCAGCACGGCCAGCGCCAGCAGGAGCGCGCCGCCAAGGATAAGGGAAGAGCGGTATCGGAGTAATTTCATGCCGCCAATGTACGCGCGGCCCGCCCATTGACAAGCCGGTTTCGCCACCCGCCGCCGCCCCCAACGGCCCGCCGGAGCCGCCCGCCCGCCCGGGCTTCCTTCGCGTATTTCTTGACCCGCATCAAAGCCCCCGCCGCCGCGCCGGGTTAGCTTCCGGGCATGAACAAGTCTATCGAGATCATGATGCGGGAGCATAAGCTGATTGTGGGGGTGCTGGCTTCGTTGCAGGCGCTGGCCGATAAACTGGCGGCGGGGGAAACGGTCGCCCGCGAGGACGTGGCCGACTTTGGCCGGTTCTTTCGCGATTTCGCCGACCAATGCCACCACGGCAAGGAGGAAGACCGGCTTTTTGTCCAGATGGTCGAAGCGGGATTGCCGCGGGACCGCGGCCCCATCGCCGTGATGCTGGCGGAGCATGACGCGGGACGGCAGGAAGTGCGCGGGCTGATCGAAGTCGGCGCCGGCGCCGGCCCGCTGAGCGAGAGCGAGCGGGCCCGGGTGGTGGATTACGCCCGCCGGTTCGTGCCCCTGCTCTCGAGCCACATCCACAAAGAGGATCATATCCTGTATCCCATGGCCCAGGAAACGATTCCGGCGCCGGCGTTTGCGGCGCTGGACCAGGCCTGCGAAGACTTCGACCGCCAGGTCCGGCAGCAGTTGGACGTGCCCGGCCTGGAAGACCTCGCCGCCCGCCTGATGGAGCGTTACCCGGCCTGCCTGGGGCAGTTATCCGACGACCACCGCTGCGGCGCCTGCTCCGCGGCGGGCTGAGCGCCGGGGTCAATCCAGCGGCTGCAGCGTGACCCGGCGGAACTGAATCACGCCGCCCTCGGACTGCAGGCCGATCAGCCCGGCGCCGGGATGCACGCCGGACACGTCGTTGACCAGTTTGCCGTTGAGCCAGACGCGGTAGCGCTCGCCCCGCGCCAGGATTTCCACCCGGTTCCATTCGCCCGGAGGATTTTCCGCCTCCAGCAGCTTGCTGATGCCGGCAATATCCCCGCCCTCGGGGTGCTGCCGGATCTCGAAGAAGCGGGGCTGGCCGCGCGCAATGGGCTTGCCTTGCAGGCCAAACACATCGCCGGCGTTGCCATATTTTAATTGCACTTCGACCGCGCAGGGGAGCGGCGAGAACGGCGCGTTCAGGCGGGTAAAGATGCCGCTATTGCCCGGCGTGTGGCCCGGCGGCCAGCGATACTCCACCGCCAGGCGGAAATTGCCCGCCGCCGGCTCCCGGTACAGAAACCCCAGGGGCGTGCCCTGGCAGGTCAGGATGCCATCCTGCACGCTCCAGACCTGGTCCATCGGAACCGCCGGATCCGCCAGCACGCTCTTCCAGTCGGCCAGGTCCTTGCCATTGAATAATTCCAGCCCGGTGGGGCGGCCGGCGGGAGTCGAGCACGACACCGCTCCCCACAAAATCATTCCTCCGCAGACCCACAGGCGTCCAAGACCGTTGATTCGAGTTTTCATAGCCAGGCTCGTCCCGGCCAGTATGCCTGAAAGGCCGCGCCGGCAAAGCTCAATCGCCAGGCCGGGGAGGACGGCGGCGGGAACCCCGCCCGGCCCCGGCCGCCGCCGCGCGCCCCGCCGCGGGCGGCGTCTTTCCGCTTGCGCGCGGCGGCGGAAACGGCTATCCCCGCGCGCATGGAGCCTCACGAAGCCCTTGTGGCGCTGAACCTGATCGAGCGCGTCGGCCCGGTGCGCGTGCGGCAACTGCTCGAACAGTTCGGCGAGGCTCCCGCCATCCTGCGCGCCTCCCGCCGGCAATTGCTCCAGGCCCGGGGCATCGGCGAGGACATCGCCGACGCCATCGTCAACTGGGAGAAAACCACCGACCTGGCCGCCGAGCTTAAGCGCATCGCCGCGTTCGGCTGCCGCATTGTGACCCAGGCCGACGCCGAATACCCGGAGCTGCTGCGCCAAATCTACGACCCGCCGGTGGTGCTCTACGTCAAAGGCCGGCTCCATGCCCAGGACAAGAACTCCGTGGCGGTGGTGGGCTCGCGCCTGACCACGCCGTACGGCCTCGAAACCGCCCGCAAACTGGCCCGCCAGCTCGCCGCCCTGGGCGTGACCGTCGTCAGCGGCGGCGCGCGCGGGATTGACACCGCCGCCCACCAGGGCGCGCTGAGCGGCCAGGGCCGGACCCTCGCCGTCCTCGGCACGGGCATCAACCTCGTCTCGCCGGCGGAAAACGCAAAGCTGTTCGGGCAGATCGCCGACCACGGCGCGCTGCTCACCCAATTCCCCTTCAACCGCCCCGCCGACCGGCAATCCTTCCCCATCCGCAACCGCCTCGTGGCCGGCATGACCCTGGGCACCGTCGTCGTGGAAGCCAACCTCACCAGCGGCGCGCTCATCACCGCCAATTTCGCCGCCGACTACGGCCGCCAGGTCTTCGCCGTCCCCGGGCGCATTGACTCGCCCCGCAGCAAAGGCTGCCATGACCTCATCAAGAAAGGGGCCAAACTCTGCGAGGGCGTCGAGGATATCCTCAGCGAATTCGAATACCTCTTCCCGCCCGCCAGCCCGCCCTCCTCGCCCGCCGCCGCCGGCCCCCGGCCCGCCGTGCCCTTGAACGAAAACGAGCAAAAAGTCCTTGGCCTGCTGGGCCCGGAAGAGAGCCACATTGATGAAGTCATCCGCCGCAGCGGCCTGCCCAGCTCCGCGGTTTCCGTTGCCCTGCTGAGCCTGGAGATGAAGCGGCTCATCCGGCAACTGCCCGGCAAGCTCTTTGCCCGGAACGGCTGATGCCCCAACCGCCGCCCCGGGGCGGCTTCCCGAAAGACCGAAAACGCCCCAACCCGGACGCGCCTGTTCCGAAATGAGACAGCCCCCGCCCGCGCGGCCAACCCGGCCGCCGAAGGCGTTGGCGGAGCGGATTCCCCACCGGCCCGTTCAGCCCGCAAACCGCGCTTTGCGCCCCGCGTCCATTTCACCCTGAATCAGGCCGTTTTCGCGGGTTAGGCCGTCAACCCGGCCGGAACCCTACCGCTCGCCGCCGCCGCCGGTTCAAGCCGCCGCTCCGGGGCCGGCGTTTACGAGGGCCACCCGCGCCGGCTGGCACAATCTCTGCGGCAAAAAACGCACAAGCACAAACCGCTAACGAAAGCCCATCACCTGTGAAGTTTGCCATCGAGATCGGGGACACCGAAAAGCATCGCCTGGAATACAACTTTAATCAGCTTCTCGGGAGCCTGGTCATCAAGGTCAATGAACGGCCCATCAAGAAATCGGTCCGGCTGATCAACGAGCCGGTGCTGGAGGTGCATGCGTTTATCGTGGGCGACCGGGAAAAGTCCAGCGTGCGCATCGAAAAAGAACGGATGCCGCTGCTGGGAGGCCGAAACCGCATCTACGTCAACGACCGCCTCGTCAGAGTCTTTAGCGGCATCTGACCCCGCGAACGCCGGAAACCCGGCCGGGCGGCGGCCGGCTCGCCCCGGAAACGGCAGCCCCGGAGGCAGGGCCGAACTCCATTCCCAAAATCAACGCCATTGACACTGGCGGCGGCGTGGAAGCCGCAGAGCCAGACCCTCGGTTGGGATAGGGCCTCGCCAACGCCGCCCCCCCTGCCGAACCCACAGGTCAGAACCGCGAAAACGGCAGGCCCTCCCCCGGCCCGGCAATCCCAGCCCCTAAAATCGCCATTCGCGTCAAAATCCCTCCCTCCCCCCTCCTTTCGAGCCGTGTACAAGGGGTGTACAAGGGATGCTCACCGGGAGTTCATGGGATTTTAGCTGGTACATCCGATGAGCATCCCTTGTACACCCCTTGTACATGGCTTGAAAGGAGCTATTTTATGGCTCGGAAGAGGGCGGGGACTGGGTGGAATTGGCGAGTTGGGGTTGGAGGGATAGGCTGGCCGCTACGGATTAGCTGGGAGGGAGTGTCCAAAAAATGGACACTCCGGGGCGGCTGTTAAAAGCCGGGCGGCTGGCGGAGTGGGCGTTTCGGTGTTAACGCCGACGGAGTTGCGGGAGGGGTTGCGAGCTACTGGCTGCCCGTTTGGGGTTTCGGCTGCGCCTTTTTCCACTTGGCGTTGGAGACTTTCCGGGTCTCGTGTTGGAAGATAAAGACGCCTTTTTTGTTGCCGACGACCACGTCCGGGTAATGGGGGTTGCTGACGTATCCGGCGGTGACCTGGGTGCCGACGCCGGAATCGTTATCAATCAGGTGGGGGATGAACTCCGCCTGGCCCCGGGCCGGGCGGGTCAGTTGGAACCAATAGAGAACGGCGGCGGAATTGGAGTCGGGGTCGGGGCCGTCCTTGCCGTGGGCCCAGAAGCGCTTGCCGGTGACGAAATCCATCAGGCCATCGCGGTCCATATCCACCAGCGCAAAGGCATGGGGCTGCGAGAATTGCACGCCGTAGCGGTTGGGCGAGGGGTCTTTGGGGAGGATGACGTGCTCGCGGAAGTTGATCTGGCCATTGGCGCGCACCTGTTCGAACCAGGAGATGCCGTAGCCGTGGGCGTCATGGCAGGTCAGCACGTCATTCAGGCCGTCGCCGTTGAAGTCGTGGACGAGCATTTGCGCGGCGGCGGGGGCGAAACTAAAGGCGTGGCGGGTCCAGACCGGGTCATGGGCGGGGGAGGCGGGTTGTTCCCACCAGGCGTCTTTGTCGAGGATGTCCAGGCGGCCATCGCCGTTGATGTCGCCGCAGCCGATGCCGTGGCTGAAGCGGTGGTAATCGCTTTTGGGGGAGACGGCGTGCCATTTCCAGGGCGCGGCGGGGTTGTTCCAATCGGCCTCGGCGTAGCCGAGATAGCCGCGGGAGCAGCACAGGATTTCGGGTTTGCCGTCGCCGGTGATGTCCGTAAAGGCGGGCGATTCGTTGTCGAGCACGTCAAAGATGACGTGGCGCTGCCAGTGTCCCGGGCGGCCTTTGGGGTTCTCGAACCAGCCAACTTCCTTGCCCGGAAAGCCGTACACGAGGACATCCGTCCAACCGTCGCCGTTGAAGTCGTAGGTGAAGGTGAGGAAACAATCCGAGTAGGCGTTGTTGACCCCGAGCGCGCCTTCAAAGCCGGGGATGGTTTGTTCCCCGCCGGCGGCGTCCTTGCGTTTGAAGCTGGCGTTGGCGGGATAGATTTCGTGGCGGCGCTGGAAATCCGGCCCTTCATACCAATAAGCGCCGGAGACGACATCCATCCGGCCGTCGCGGTTGAAGTCGCCGATGGCCGCGCCCTCGGCCCAGAACTGGTCGGTGGCGCGAACTTTTTTGAAGGGGTGGAGCAGCCCGGCGGCGTCCACGCCCGCCGGGAGGGCGAAGCCCAGCATTGCGGCCAGCAGAAATCTCGTCATGGGGTTATGCTTGGCAGCATTGGCGGGATTGGTCAAGCCGCGGGACGCGTGCGCCGGGGCGGGCGGGCCGGGGTTAAAACGGTCCCCCGTCAGAGGTGCGGGCCTTCGTTGGGGCACGCGGAAACCCACAGCGGCACGCGCATTCCCCGACGGGGGACGCTTCGCATGGCTAGCCGGCGCCCCGACTAAGAAGCGGGCGCCGGACCATCGCGCCCCCCTCGCGGGGGGCTAATTCATTTCCTGGCAGTCTTTTCCGGCCGGCCGGTCAGAGGATCGGCCCGCCGGGGCAGTCTTCCGCGCATTCCGGCGTTTCGGAACCCAGGTGGAAGCCGTGTTCGTCCTGGTATCCCAGCGGGGCCCGAAGGGCGAAGTAGACTTCCAGACTCACGCAACCCGCCAGCAGGGCCAGTAAGGTTATCGCGACGTCGGTCATGGCTGTTGGCAAGCAGGCGGGATGCCATGCGCGCGGGGCGGGGCGCCGGGGCGCGCCGCGCGCCCAAGGCCGCGCCCGGCTGCGCGGCCGGCGGGAAAACGGCGTCCGGCGGGAGCGGGAGCGGGCGGCGCGCTGTCCACCCTTTGCCGCCGTTGCCCATTCCCGGGACAGCGGGGGGCGGCGGGGGGCGGCTCAGGCGGCGGCGAAGAACCGCTGGATTTCGCGCAGCACTTCCACGAAGCGGTCAATCTCCGCCGTGGTGTTGTAGAAGTAGAAGCTGGCGCGGGCGGTGGATTCGACGCCGAGTTTGCGCATGAGCGGCTGGTTGCAGTGGTGGCCGCCGCGCAGGGCGACGCCGCGCCGGTCGGCCACGGTCACAAGGTCGTGCGCATGGACGCCCGGCAACAGGAAACTCACCAGCCCGGCGCGGCCGATGGGCGGGCCAAACAGGCGGATGCCGTGCTTGAACTGGGCGAGTTTGGCGTAGGCGTAGGCGCCCAGCTCCTGGTCGTGCCGGGCGATTTGGTCCCGCCCGAGGTGGTCGAGGTAATCCATCGCCGCGTGCAGGCCCACGGCGCCGGCCATGTTGGGCGTGCCGGCCTCAAACCGGTGCGGGGCGGGTTTCCACGTGCTGCGGTCGAAGTCCACGTTCAGGATCATCTCGCCGCCGCCCTGGAAGGGGGGCATGGCGGCGAGCAGTTCCTGGCGGCCGTACAGCACTCCGATGCCGGTGGGGCCGCCCATTTTGTGGCCCGAGAAGGCCAGGAAATCGCAGCCGATGGCCTGGACATCCAGGGGCCGGTGCCCGGCGCTTTGCGCGGCGTCCACCAGCGTGGTCACGCCGAGGCGGCGCGCGCGGGCGCACAGGTCGGCCACCGGGTTGATCGTGCCGAGCGAATTCGAGATATGGGTCACCGCCAGCAGCTTGACTTGCGGGGTCAGGAACTGGTCGAGGCGGTCGAGGTCGAGCCGGCCGAGGTCGCCCATCACCGGCAGGAACGCCAGCCGGGCGCCGGCGCGCTCGGCCAGCAGTTGCCAGGGGACGATATTGCTGTGGTGCTCCATTTCGGTGAGCAGGATGAGGTCGCCCGCCCGCACCCGCGCCGCGCCCCAGGCGTGCGCGACGAGGTTGATGCTTTCGGTGGTGCCGCGGGTGAAGATGATTTCGTCGGCGTGGCGGGCGTTGATGAAGCGGGCGGCGCGGGCGCGGGCGGCTTCGTAGGCGGCGGTGGCGCGGTTGCTCAGCTCGTGGATGCCGCGGTGGACGTTGGCGTTGTCGTGTTCGTAGTAGCGGCGCAGGGCGTCGAGCACGGCGCGGGGCTTTTGGGTGGTGGCGGCGTTATCGAAATAGATGAGCGGCTGCCCGTGCACGGATTGGTCGAGGATCGGGAAATCGGCCCGGAGCGCGGCGGGGTTGAGGGCCGGCGTCGGGGGGGGAGGAGGGGCGGCCGGGGCGGGCATGTTCAGAGCAAACCCAGTTGCAATTTGGCGGCCTCCGTCATCATCGCCTGGTTCCACGGCGGGTCCCAGACCAGCTCGACGGCCACGTCCTCCACGCCTTCGAGGCTGAGCACCTTGTTTTGCACGTCCTGGGCAATGACCGGCCCCATGCCGCAGCCGGGCGCGGTCAGCGTCATTTTCACGTCCACGCGGTAGCGTTCGGCCGCCAGGGGCGTGAGCTGGCAATCGTAGATCAGGCCCAGGTCCACGATGTTGACGGGGATTTCGGGGTCGTAGCAGGAGCGCAACTGGTTCCAGATTTCTTTTTCGAGGCTTTCCGGGGTGATGGGGCCGGCGGGCTGGAGCGGTTTGGCCGCCACCTCCAGGCCGAGGGCGTCGGCGTCCTTGCCGTCGAGGCGAAACATGTTGCCGTTGACGATCACCGTATAGCTGCCGCCCAGGTTTTGGGTGATGCGGGCGGTCTCGCCTTTGAGCAGGGTGACCCGGTCGCCGGCGGGAACGAGGGCCGCCTCGACGTCGCGGGTCAGGGTGACAGAAGCATCGCAGCTCATAAATCTCCGGTTCCGGCGGGGTTGTTTTCGGTGCTGACCGGCTGGCCGTCGCCGCGGAGGGCCGCCATGGCGGCGTGCCACGCCAGGATGGCGCATTTGACGCGCGTGGGAAACTTATGCACGCCGGCGAACACGGACAGCTTGCCGACGTTTTCGGCGGCCCGGCCGGTCGTGACCATTTCGTGGACCTGCTCGAACAGCGTTTGCACTTCGGCCCGCGTTTTGCCTTTGACGCTTTCGGTCAGGAGGGAGGCCGAGGCCTTGGAGATGCAGCAGCCGTCGCCGACGAAGCTGGCGTCTTTGATGACCTCGCCGTCCAGGGCCAGGTAGAGCGTCAACTGGTCGCCGCAGAGGGGGTTATGCCCCTGGGCCGAGCAGGAGGCGGGCTGGAGCGGGTGGAAATTGCGGGGTTGCCGGCAGTGGTCGAGGATGACCTGCTGGTAGAGATCGTTCAGTTCGTCAAACACATTTATGCCTTCCCACGCGCGGGTTTTGCTCCAGCCGGTCCCAGACCCGTTGGTCCAGCTCCTCCCGGGCCGGCCTCAGCCGGATGCGCTCGATGATTTCGCCGGCGAAGGCGTGGATCAGCATGCGCCGGGCCGTGTCGGTGTCGAGCCCGCGGGAGCGGAGGTAAAAGATGGCCTGCTCGTTCAACTGGCCCACGGTGGCTCCGTGGGTGCATTTGACGTCATCGGCGTAAATCTCCAACTGCGGTTTGGAGTTCACGGTGGCGTCGTCCGACAACAGCAGGTTTTTGTTGGTTTGTTTGGCGTCGGTTTTTTGCGCCGCGGGGCGCACCAGGATGCGGCCATGAAAGACGCCCCGGGAGCGTTCATCGAGGATGCCGTTGTAGTATTCGTGGCTCTGGCAATGCGGCCGGGCGTGCTCCACCACCATGTGGTGATCCGCCAACTGGTCGCCCCGGGTCAGGTAAAGCCCGTTGAGCACGCATTCGACCCCCTCGCCGGCCAGGGCGGTGCGGAGGGTGTAGCGCGACAGGCGCGCTCCCAGGGCGATCGAGTGCGAGAGGAAATTGCCGTCCCGCCCCAGGCGGGCGTTCAGGGTGGCGAGGTGAAAGGCGTTCCGGTTTTCGTCCTGGAACTTCACATGCTCGACGGTGGCACCCTCGGCCAGCGCCACCTCGGTGACCGCGTTGGTGAAATGGGACGCCTCCCGCAGGCTGACGTAGCTCTCCAGCACCGTCACCCGGGCGCCTTTTTCGGTGAGGACCAGGTTGCGCGGCTGCGTGCTGGCGCCGGCCTCTTTCGCGGTCGAGATGAACAGCAGGAGCACCGGCAAATCCACCTGGCGGCCCGCCGGGACATAAATGAAGCCGCCGTCCTGGAAGAAAGCGGAATTGAGGGCGGCGAATGCGTTGTCATCCGCCGGCGATGTTTGCGCCAGGTGCTCCCGGGCGCGGCCCTCCGGGTCGGCCAGCGCGGCGGCCAGGCTGCGGACCATCACGCCCGGCGGCAGCGGGGCGGTCGCGGAGAGCGCGGCGACGTAATGGCCGTCCACAAAGACCAGCCGGTGGGCGGGCAACTGGCCGAAGGGCAGCTCGGCCACACATTCGGGCTTGACGCCGCCGTCGGAAGCCCGCCAAACGAGGTTGAAGGGCAGGCTGGCGAGGGGTGCCACGTTGGTGAACCGCCAGTCTTCCTGTTGCAGCGTGGGGAATCCCAGCTCGGCAAAGCGCGTGATGCCCGCCTTGCGCAGCGGGGACATCCACGCCGGCGGCGGGGCTTGCGCCTCGAACCGCTCGAACATGGCCAAATATTGATCCGTATCCTTCATTACCGGCGATGCCGTTGTCTGAACCATAACCCGTCGGGCTTAAAATGTCTCGCCTTTTGAGACTTTAGTTTTCCATGCGCCGCCCGGTTGCGCAAGTCGCCGGGAAGATTTTTGCCGTCCGCGCCCCCCGGCGCGCGCCGGCAATCGGGCCTTTCCTTTCCGGCGCGGGCTGGCTTAGGCTGGCCGGAACGACGATGCGGAACCGGCAATGCTCCTGAACCTGATACTTGGCGGCCTGGCCCTGCTGAGCCTGGCCCTGACGCTGTGGCAATGGCTCGCGGCGCGCCGTTTCCCGCTGCATCAGCGCCCGCCGCCCGCCGCCGCCGCCCGCCCGCCGCCCGCCGTCACCTTGCTCAAGCCGCTCAAAGGCTGCGATGCGGCCACGGAAGACTGCCTGCGGAGCTGGTTTGCCCAGTCCTACGGCGGGCCGGTGCAGCTTTTGCTGGGCGTGGCGGAGGCCGCCGACCCGGCTGGCGAGGTGGTCCGGCGGCTCTTGCGGGAGTTTCCCGGCCACGACGCGCAGCTCGTCGTGTGCGGCCCGCCGGCGGGCGCCAACGCGAAGGTTTCCCAGTTGGTGGAACTGGAGCGCCGGGCGAAGCATGACCTGCTCGTCATCAGTGATGCCGATGTCCGCGCGCCGGTGGATTGCCTGGCCAGCGTGGTCGCTCAGTTGCAGCCGCCGGGGGTGGGGTTGGTGAACTGTTTTTACCGCCTCGCCAACCCGGCCACGCTGGCGATGCAGTGGGAGGCGATTGCCATCAATGCCGATTTCTGGAGCCAGGTGCTGCAGTCCCGGAGCCTGAAGCCGCTGGACTTTGCCCTGGGCGCCGTGATGGCCACGCGGCGCCCGCTGCTGGCGGAGATTGGCGGCTTTTCGGCGCTGGCGGACTGCCTGGCGGACGATTACCAGTTGGGCCACCGCCTCGCGCGGCGCGGGCATCAGATCGCGCTTTCGCCGGTGGTGGTTGAATGCTGGTCCGCGCCGATGGGCTGGGCGGCGGTCTGGAAGCATCAGCTCCGGTGGGCGCGGACGATTCGCGTCTGCCAGCCCATGCCCTATTTCTTCAGCCTCCTGAGCAACGCCACGCTCTGGCCCGTGCTTTGGTTGGCGGCTCAACCCGCCGGTCCGGCGCTGGCCGGCGCGCTGGGCTGCCTGCTGATCCGGGTGATCAGCGCGCTGGACCTGGAGCGCCGCCTGAGCCGCCGCCGCCCGGCGTATGCCCGGGCCTGGCTGGTGCCAGTCAAGGACCTGCTGCAAACCGTCATCTGGCTGCTGGCATTCCTGGGCAATCGCGTGGAATGGCGCGGCCAGCGTCTGCGCCTGCGTTCCGACGGCACTCTCGCGCGGGCGTGAACGGGCATCTGCCTGTCCTCTTGCCCGCCTGACGGCGCGCTTCCCCATCCCGGGCCGGCCGCGAATCCTCTCACCCGCCGCCGTCCCGCGCCCAGGCTCCCGGCAAACGGCGGAGCCGCCCGGCGGGGGCGGAGGAACTGCGCGGGGCTTTTTGCCGGGGATTCCGGTTTTTGCTTTTTTCCTGAAAAGCCGGGTTGCGCGCCGGCTTGCGGCTCTGCCATAATGGGGCCATGTATTCTGCCCTGAGTCGTTTAGTCAGCGCCGCCGCGGTGCTGGCTATGTTGTCCGCGCCCGCCTTGGGCCGCGAGCGAACGCCGGTCCACCCGGAGACGGCCACCCGCGAGCGGGTGGGGCAGGTCGGCACGAACCGCTACTATACGCCCGCCAATCAATTACTGACGCCGGAGGGCATTCAAGTGGAGCTGCCCGGTTTGCGGCCGCAGGCCATCGCGCTCAGCCCCGACGGCCGGCTGCTGGTCACGGCCGGCAAGACGCACGAGTTGATCGTGATCGAACCGGCTACGGGCAGCATCCTGCAGCGCGCGGCTTTGCCGTCCGACCAGACCGCCGCCGCCGTGCCCGAGGAAGTTCCGGAGGAGATTCTGCATCCGGACAAGTCCGGGCAGCTGAGTTTCACCGGGCTGGTATTTTCGCCCGACGGGCGCCGGCTCTACCAGGCCAACGTCAATGGCGACATCAAGGTATTTGCCGTCCGCCCCGACCGCAAAGTGGTGGGGGTGGCTTCGTTTTCCCTGCCGAAGGCCACGGCCCCGGAACGCGACCGGGAGGTTCCCGCCGGGATCGCCGTGTCGCCGGACGGCCGGCGGCTTTACGTCGTGCTGAATCTTTCCAACCGGCTGGCGGAGTTGGACGCCGTCAGCGGCCGGGTGCTGCGCCTGTGGGAGGTGGGTTTCGCGCCCTTTGGGGTGGCGCTGGCCGGGTCGAAGGCGTATGTGAGCAATTGGGGCGGGCGGCGGCCGGATGCGCAATCGGTCACCGGCCCGGCCGGCCGCGGCACGCGGGTGCGCGTGGATCCGGTGCGGCACATTGCTTCCGAGGGCTCGGTTTCGGTGGTTGACCTGGCTTCGCCCCCGGCCGGGGCGGAGGCGCAGCCGGCGAAAATGGAAATCCTCACCGGCCCGCGCGCCTGCGCTATTGCGGTGTCGCCCAATGGCCGCTGGGTGGTGGTGGCGAATGCCGGCCAGGATACGCTCAGCGTGATTGACACGCGCAGCGACCAGATCATAGAGACGGTTTGCGCCCGGCAGAACCCCGGGGATTTGTTCGGCGCCCAGCCCAATGCGCTGGCGTTTGATGCGTCCGGCCGGCGGCTGTTTGTATGCAACGGCACGCAGAATGCCGTGGCGCTGTTCGATTTCAAGCCGGGCAAATCCCGCCTGCTCGGGTTGATCCCCGTCGGCTGGTTTCCCGGCGCGGTGGCCTATGACCCGGCCCGCGAGGCGGTTTATGTGGCCAATATCAAAGGGATTGGCTCGACGCGGCATTTGGCGCCCGGGGAGGCGGTGAAATTCAACTCGCACCAGCATTTCGGCACGCTGTCGCTGGTCCGGCTGCCGAAAAAGCGGGAGTTGCCGCGCCTGACGCAAATCGCCCTGGCGAACCTGCGCTACGGGTTGCTGCAGGAAGCCCGGCGGCCCGCGCGCCCGAACCAGCCGCCCCGGCCGGTCCCGGAGCGGGTCGGCGAGCCGAGCGTTTTCAAGCACGTGATTTATATCATCAAGGAAAACCGCACCTATGACCAGGTGCTGGGCGATATGCCCGAGGGCAATGGCGATCCCTCGCTCTGCATCTTCGGCGAGCGCGTCACCCCCAACCTCCACAAGATCGCGCGGGACTTCGTGCTGCTCGACAACACCTATTGCTCCGGCATTCTGAGCGCTGACGGCCATCAATGGGCTGACAGCGCCCTGGCCAATGACTACATGGAGCGGTCGTTCGCCGGTTTTCCCCGGAGCTATCCCTTCGGGGGCACGCGCGACGCCGTGGACGCGCTGGCGTATTCGTCCGCCGGATTCATCTGGGACAACGCCATCGCGCACGGCAAGAGCCTGCGCGACTACGGCGAGTTCGTTCTCACCCAGGTTATTTGGCGGGATCGCACGCGCAAGGGCGCGCCCGGCTTCCTGGATTGCTACCGCGATTTCGTGAACCAGGCGGGCGAGGTGGAAATCACCGCCAGCCCGGCCATCGAGTCGTTGCGGCCTTACGTCGTCACCAACACCGCCGGCTGGGCGCTGCAGGTTCCGGATGTGTTTCGGGCGGCGCAGTTCATCAAGGAACTCAAACAGTTCGAGCAAACCGGGGACTTTCCCAACCTGGTCATCATGCTTTTGCCCAACGATCACACCAGCGGCACCCGGGCCGGCTTCCCCACGCCCGAGGCGATGTCGGCGGACCACGATCTGGCCTTCGGACAGATTGTGGAGGCGGTCAGCCGCAGCCGGTTTTGGAAGGAGACGTGCATCTTTGCCATCGAGGATGACCCGCAGGCCGGCTGGGACCACGTCAGCGGCTACCGCACCACTTGCTACGTCGTCAGCCCCTACACCCGGCGCGGCGCGGTTGTCAGCACGCAATACAACCAGACCAGCCTGCTGCGCACGATGGAATTAATGCTGGGCCTGCCGCCGATGAACCAGTTGGACGCCACCGCCACGCCGATGACCGACTGCTTCACCGACCAGCCGGATTTCACGCCGTTCACGGCCTTGACGAATAACATCCCGTTGGACCAGATGAACCCGCCGCCGAAGAAGATTGCCGATCCGCTCCTGCGCAAGCACGCCTATGCCTCGGCGCGCCTGCCGCTGGAGGAGGTGGACCAATGCCCCGAAGACCTCTTCAACCGCATCCTGTGGCATGCGGTCAAAGGTTCGCAAGCGCCCTACCCCGTCTGGGCGGTCAGCGTCCTCGATGATGATGATTGAACCGTTTCCCGCCGCCGGAGGAACGCCCTCCCGGCGCCGGAACGCGGGCGGCGAAGCCCCGGCCTAATTTGGGGTCAATATCCGTTTGACGCGGAGGACGGCGCTCGCTAGTTTTATCTCCGTCCTGGCTTCCAGAGTAGCTCAATGGTAGAGCAGCCGGCTGTTAACCGGCGGGTTACAGGTTCGAGTCCTGTCTCTGGAGCCAAATTATTTCGCGGAAGGTTTTCGCTCCATCCGGTTAACACGACTGCCCGAACGGCATTCTGGTCGGGCGTGCAATTTTTCCGTTGATTCCACGACGCGACCCGCAACCAGCCGACAAGGCTTCCCGAGCAGCGCCGCCGCGAGGCTGCGGCCATTCTCGCCCGGCGCCCGCTGGTTCGGCGTTGGAAACTGCCGGCCCTCGGCGAGGCTGCCCGCCGGCGTCCGCCTGGAAAGCAGCCTTTGCCCTCATTCGCAGCCGGGAGTAGAACATCCGTGCCAACTGCCCGAGCGCGCGCGGGTAGCGAAAATCAGCAAGGCCCGTTCGGCGTCATCCGCTGGCATGCAGACCCGGCACCGCTGGTGCTGCTTTGGTTTCCGGTGCGGGCTCATGGCATTCAGCAGTTTGTGACGTTTGCGGCCAGAGGCTCGCCCGCGCCGGCGCGGCGCGCGCAGCGGCAGCTTGCTATTTACTGGCTCGCGCAGTTGTCCAGGCCGGATGGGCCCCATTTCATTACCCGCTACCGGTGCTCCAGTCCTGGCACAGCACCTCGGCCTGTTCGAGAACCAGTTCGGTCGCTCGCGCCTGTTTGTCCGGGGGATAACCGTACTTGCGCAGAATACGCTTGATGATGACGCGCATCTGGGCACGGACGTTCTCGCGCACCGTCCAGTCTATGGTGATGCTGTTCCGAACCGACTTCACCAGCTCCTGGGCTATCAACCGGAGCGTCTCGTCGCCGAGCACCGATACGGCACTATCATTGACCTCCAGGGCGTCGTAGAAGGCGACCTCGTCTTCCGTCAACCCCAGTTCCTCGCCCCGACGCGTTGCCTCGCGCATATCACGAGCCAGACGAATAAGCTCTTCGATGACCTGCGCGGTCTCGATGGCACGGTTCTGGTACTTGCGGATGGCGGCTCCCAGCAGTTCGGCAAAGGACCTTGCCTGTACGATGTTCTTCCGCCCGCGCGCTCTGATTTCCCCCTCGATCAGCTTGCGCAGCATCTCCACCGCCAGGTTCCTTTGCGGCATGCCGCGCACTTCCGCCAGGAACTCATCAGACAAGATCGAGATGTCCGGCTTCTTTAGTCCAGCGGCCGCGAAGATGTCGATGACCTCATCCGAAGACACCGCCTTCGAGACGATCTGCCGGATGGCAAGTTCTATCTCCTCCGGGCTGCGACGGCCGTCGCCCGTACTCTTCGTCAGCACGCTCCTCACGGCCTGGAAGAAGGCCACGTCGTCCCGAATCTCCAGCGCCTTCTCATGCGGAACGGCCAGCGCGAACGCCTTCGACAAATCGCTGACCGCCTTCACAAACCGGTTCTTGCCGTCTTCCTGGGCCAGCACATGTTCTTGCGCCGCTGGCAGTATCGAGAGGCGTTCCTGCGGTCCGCCGGTCTTCCATTGCGTCCAGTCGAACCCGTGGAAGATGCCGCAGCAGACCTCGTAACGTTCGAGCATGACCGCGACGGCTTCCGCTTGGTCAATCGTCGTCTGCCCCTTGCCGCCGCTCTGGGTGTAGTTCGCCAGGGCGTACTTGAGCTGGTCGGCCAGCCCCAGATAGTCCACGACCAGCCCGCCTGGCTTGTCCTTGAAAACCCTGTTGACGCGGGCGATGGCCTGCATCAGCCCGTGCCCGCGCATCGGCTTGTCCACATACATCGTGTGCAGGCACGGCGCATCGAAGCCCGTCAGCCACATATCGCGGACGATGACCACGTTAAAGGGGTCTTTCGGGTCCTTGAACCGTTTGGCCAGTTCCTCGCGGCGAGGCTTGTTTCGAATGTGCTCCTGCCACTCTGCCGGGTCTGAGGCGGATCCGGTCATCACGATCTTCAGGTTGCCCGCGTTGTCATCGGCGTGGTGCCAGTCCGGGCGAATCGCGGCGATGGCCTTGTAGAGGTCGACGCAGATGCGTCGGCTCATGCAGACGATCATCGCCTTGCCCGCCAATGCCTCCAGGCGGGTTTCGAAGTGTTTGACGAGGTCCTCGGCGATCAGCTTGAGGCGTTTCTCCGTGCCAACCAGTGCCTCTAGTTGCGCCCACTTGGTCTTCAGCCGCTCCTTATGTTCAACCTCCTCGCCTTCGGTTGCCTCCTCGAACTCCGCGTCCAACAGCGGCTTGGCGGCCTCCGCAAGTTCCAGTTTGGCCAGGCGGCTTTCGTAGTAGATCGGAACGGTCGCGCCGTCCTTCACCGCCCGCTCAATGTCGTAAATGCTGATGTAGTCGCCGAACACCGCCCGCGTGTTCTTATCGGTCAATTCAACCGGAGTGCCCGTGAATCCGATGAAGGCTGCGTTGGGCAGCGCCTCCCGCATGTGCCGGGCGAAACCGTCAATGAAGTTATACTGGCTGCGGTGCGCCTCGTCGGCGATGACGACGATGTTTCGCCGGCTGGACAACAAAGGGTAATCGCCTCCGTCGGCAGGAAAGAAATTGTGAACCGTCGTGAAAACTACGCCGCCCGAGGCCGTGGTTAGCAACTCCCGCAGATTCGCCCGGCTTTGTGCCTGCACCGGTGGCTGACGGAGCAATTCGTGGCAACGGGCGAACGTCCCGTAGAGCTGATCGTCAAGGTCGTTGCGGTCAGTGATGACGACCAGCGTCGGGTTTTCCATCGCCGGATGCAGAACAACCCGGCCCGCGTAAAAGGCCATCGTGAGGCTCTTGCCGGAACCTTGCGTATGCCAGACGACGCCCACCCGCCGGTCGCCGGGTTTGGCATCGGGATGTCCCTTGGCGAAGTAGGAGCCTTCGCCTTCTCGCACCTGCAAGTGCCTTTCAGGAGGAGGCAGGCACGCCCGGACGGTCTCTTGTACTGCGACATTGACCGCGTGGTACTGGTGATAGCCGGCCATCTTCTTCACCAGCACACCGCCGCCGACATCCTCGAACACGATGAAATGCCGGATCAAATCCAGGAGCCGTCGCTTCTGGAACACGCCCTCCAAAACCACCTGGAGCTGCGGCAGCTTCGTGTCAGCTAGTGTTTCGCCTTCGATAGTCCGCCAGGGCATGAACCACTCTCGGTCAGCCGTAAGCGTGCCTATGCGGGCCTGGACACCGTCGGAAATAACCATTGCCTCGTTGAAGGCGAACAGCGACGGAATCTGCCGCTTGTAAGTCTGGAGTTGGTTGAACGCCGACCAGATGGTCGCATTCTCTGTGGCGGCGTTCTTCAACTCAATTACTGCGATCGGCAGACCGTTGATAAACAGCACCACATCGGGACGCCGCTTGTGCTGGTCCTCCACCACGGTATACTGGTTGACCGCCAGGAACTCGTTGTTCTCCGGGTCGTCGTAGTCGAATACCCGGACCAGATCGCCGCCAATCGAACCGTCAGCTCGCTGGTACTCGACAGGTACGCCTTCAACCAGATACTTGTGAATGACGTGGTTGTTCGCCACCAATGACGGCGAGTCCGGTCGCGTCAACTTGCGGAAGGCTTCTTCCAAGGCATCCGTCGGCACCTGCGGATTGAGCCGCGCCAGCGCCTGGCGAAGCCGATATTCCAGCACAACTTGGCCGTAGTTATCACGCTCGGCGGCAGGTTCCTCCGGGGCAATCTCCGGCCCCGACAGAATCAGATAGCCCAGGCTCTCCAGCCACGCCAAGGCGGCCTGCTCGATGACGGATTCACTGAACGCGGGGCTCACTTCTTACCCTCCAATCGTTTGATTTCCCGATCAAAGTCCGAAATATACTCGCGATCCTGCCGTTGCCGGAACACCTCGTATTCGGTCTCCGCCTTGAGTTTTGCCTCCAAAGCGCTGACCTTTCCCTTATCTTGGAGAATCGGGTAATTGGACAACTCCAGAAACCGGTTCAGGAACTCCACCCACTCCGCCATTCGCGTGACGATGCCGCGTTCCGCCCGGTTTTCGGCCAGATCGAGATAGGCGGAGACGATTCGGTTCAGCTCCTTGATATGCGCCTCGTTGAGATAGTTCTTTGCCACGGCCACATCCGACTTCAAGATTTTTCCGCGGGGCGCTTGTTTCCAGGTTGCCAGTCCCATGTTGACCTTGGCGGCATCGGCGGAGGAATAGATCAGTTCCGCCGCCGTCTGTCCGGTGATGGCCCAGTGCAGCTTGTTCTGAACCGTGGCGAAGAAATCCTTGGTAATCGGCGCCTGGGGATCGTAATCCGCCGAAAGGGCGTAGATATCGGTGATCTTCTGATAAAATCGCCGCTCGCTGGCCCGGATTTCCCGAATCCGCTCCAGCAATTCGTCAAAATAATCCTTGCCGAAGACCCGTTTGCCCTGTTTGAGCCGTTCATCGTCGAGCACAAACCCCTTGACGATGAACTCCCGCAGCGTCTTCGTGGCCCAAATGCGGAAGCGCGTGGCCTGATAGCTGTTCACCCGGTAGCCCACGGCGATGATGGCGTCAAGGTTGTAGTAGCGGGTCTGGTAGTTTTTGCCGTCAGCGGCAGTTGTTTCCAAAATGGAAATAACTGCATTCTCCACCAACTCGCCGGATCCGAAGATGTTCTTGAGGTGCTTGTTGATGGCAGGCACTTTGACCCCGAAAAGCTCCGCCAGGGCCTTTTGCGTCAACCAGACCGTCTCATCCTTGAAATAGACATCCACCTTAACCGCCCCATCCGGCGCGGTATAGAGCAGGAATTGCTGGTTTTCGTTCATAAGCACCTCCCAGCAATCCGCTCAGCGTCAGGAACCCGCAATTCGCCGGAAATGAGTTTAGGCAGGAGGGTGTCGCGCAGGGCGGCGAGTGTGCGGGATTCGTGAATGCTGGCGACGATTCTATCAACTGACGGCTGGGTCATTTTGCTGAATTTTGCCGCCATGGGTTCCGGTGGGAGGACAACTTGGTATCGGGTCATGTCAGTCCAGCTTGTCCGCGGCATCTTCGTTCCGGTCGATCCCGCGTTCGTGTATTCTACGAACTCAGCACTGGCTACGTGACCAAGCACGAACCCAAACCAGCCCTGACGTCTTGGAGTTATGACTACGATATCTGTCGAACAGACGCCATCGACCGGTGCGATGCCAACCTTGTGAAAGTACGGCCGAAGCTTTCCGAATAGGATCTCATCTTTTTTAAACTCGAACTTATTGCTCTCCAATCCGTCGGCAGTGCCCCATTCCGAAAGTGCTATCGACCGTCTAGGCATGTGCTCCAGTGCAATGTAGGGCGTGTTAGGGTCGATTTCTTCTGGCTTTGCTCCACGTCGTGCTTGCACAGCAACATCGCCTAATGTTCCCACCCGCCACCCCTTCGGCATCTCGCCGAGTTCGGAAGGCTCGAAGGAATCCGGGAAAAGGGCGGCGATTTCGGGTTTGACCTGCCTGCCGGCAGGCAGGGGCCGGCGGGGCGTCCAGTTCCTTGCAATCTCGGCCTTGAGCCATTCCCGGCCTGATCCAGACTTCAGTTTCTGTTCGCGGGCGACCGCTTCAGCTTGCGAATCCACGGGCTCCCAATAGGCCAAGCGAACCGGCGGGTGGGCTTTTGTCCAATCGGCTCCGCAACCTCGGCAGTGTTCGTCAAACCTTCGGTGGAGGTCGTCCGTAAACCCAATGTAATGGCTACCTCCTTCACATTCGATGGCGTAGATAAACCACTTGCCAGGCTCTGAGCGTGGGATGTTCGCCAACCTCCTGGCGCTATTCCAATGGACGGGGTCGAAGTCCACGAACCAGCTTTTGAAAATCGCCCGCGCCATCTCCTCCAGCGTCCGGTTCATCCGCCGGTTCAACTCGATCTTGTCGTCCAGCGCTCCGAGGATGCAGGCGATAGCCTGCTGCTCGGAGAGGGGAGGAATAGGTATCTGAATTCTGTTGATATCCCTGACTGGCAGTTGCGGTTGCGCGCTCCCAGTCCGAAGTGCGGAAACCTGTGCATGAAACAGCGCGGATCGAACAAACAAGTAGAGATACCGTGGATGAAGCTTTGAAGGCTCGGCTCTAAGAATCACCATTCCCGAGTTAATCCGAATGTGCTCGAACGGAACAGACTCATCAAAGAATGCCGCATTGCCAACCGTTCCTCTGGTTGTCAGAACGACATCGTTCAGAACCAACTTCCCTTTGCGCAGTGAGGCATCCTTTTCCAGGGTGATGAAAGCGCAATCAGAGAACCTGAACCCGGTGGTTGTAACGTTTCCCGCGTTCAGGAATAAGCAATGGCCGGATGTCGAAAACTCAGCCTGGCTTGGATAGTTAGCCCCGCGGTCTCCATCAATGATCTGGAGCGGCGCATTCTCAAGCGTTGACACATACCATTCACTCGCCATGGCCGATGTCCTCCAGATTCGCCCAGATGATCTGATCGAGCTTCTCGGCCTGCTCGGCGTGCGCCCGCAAAACGATCATTCCCCACCACCCTTCTTTTTTCTTCCGCCGGTCCGCTTCGGTTTTTGCTTCACCACTTCCGCCAGTTCCGCCTCGATCTCCTCGACGGTGGGGAGCGCGGAGCGCAATTCCTTCGGCAGGGCGCGGGTGAGTTCGTAAGTGGAAATTCCGATGGGTTTGTCAATCCCGGCGAAACTGTACTCCGCCAGCAAGCGGCTGCGTTCCTGGCAGAGGATCAGTCCGATGGTGGGCTGGTCGGCCGGGTGCTTGAGGTGGTCGTTGACGACATTGCAGTAAAAGTTCAGCTTGCCGGCATATTCCGGTCTGAATTTGCCCTTCTTGAGCTCGATGACCACAAATGCGCGCAGGCGCAGGTGGTAGAAAAGCAGATCGATGTAGAACTCCTCGTCTCCGACATCGAGCTTGTATTGCCGCCCGACAAAAGCAAACCCCTGGCCAAGCTCCAGCAAGAATTTTTCCAGGTGGCGGACCAGTTCGGTTTCCAGCTCGCGTTCGTGAAAGGGCTCGGTCAGGGTGAGAAAATCAAAAATATAGGGATCCTTGAGGGTCTGCTGCACCAGGTCAGACTGATGCGCCGGCAACGTCAGGGCGAAATTGGACCGGGCCTTGCCGTGCCGGGCATGGGCCTTCGCCTCGATCTGCATCGCCAGAATGTTCCGGCTCCAGCCGTTGGCAAGGGTCTGCTCCATGTACCAGTATCGCGTTGGAATGTCTTTGACCTTTTCCATCAGAACAATGTGATGAAACCAGGGAATTGCCCAGAGAGGCACGCTCCCCGATTTTGCCGCAGGTTGCGGCATTTTTAGCGGGGAACTTATTTTTGCCGCAGGCTGCGGCAAAAATGCGAACGGATCGGGATACTCCCGGTAAAAAGCAATCATCCGCCCGATATTGCGCTCCGAAAAACCCTTCAGTTCGGGCATCTCGTTTTTCAGCTCCCGTGCCAGCCGTGGAATGACTGCCGCACCCCAGCCTTCGAGCTTCTGGCGCGCGCCAATGATGCGGCCGATGTCCCAATACAGGTGGACCAACTCTGAGTTGACGGCCAGAACGGCCTGGGTCTGGGCGAGCTGAATGCGTTGTTTCACTTCAGTGAGAAGTAACGCAAAGTCGTTGGTTTTCGCCAGCTTCTTATCCGCCATAGCCGATGTCCTCCAGGTTGGCCCAGATGATCTGGTCGAGCTTCTCGGCCTGTGCGCTCTGCTCCCGCAGGGCGGACGTCAGGCGGGCCATCTTTTCTTCAAACGGCTCGCCGTCGTCTTCCACCTCGGCCGCGCCGACATAGCGGCCGGGCGTGAGGATGTGGTTGTGATGGCGAATATCATCGAGCGTGGCGCTTTTGCAGAAGCCGGGTATATCTTCATAATTCCCAGCAGACTTATCTCCCCGCCAGGCGTGGTAGGTGTCCGAGATCCTCTGGATGTCCTCCTCGGTCAGTTCACGGTGAACGCGGTCAATCATACTGCCCAACTTGCGGGCATCGATGAAGAGCGTCTCGCCGGTACGCTTGCGGAAACGCCCGTTGCTCTTGTTGCGCGTGAGGAACCAGAGGCAGACGGGGATTTGCGTCGAGTAGAATAGCTGGCCGGGCATCGACACCATGCAATCTACCAGATCGTCCTCGACGATGGCCTTACGTATTTCCCCCTCGCCGGACTGGTTGGAAGACATCGAGCCGTTGGCCAGGACGAAGCCCGCCAGGCCGGTCCGGGCCAGATGATGAATGAAGTGTTGAACCCAGGCGAAGTTGGCGTTCCCGGCGGGCGGTGTGCCGAATTCCCATCGCTTGTCGTCTTTAAGCAGTTCTCCGCGCCAGTCGGAATCGTTGAAGGGCGGGTTGGCGATGACATAGTCGGCCTTGAGGTCGGGGTGCAGGTCGCGGTGAAAGCTGTCGGCGTGCTCCTTGCCGAGGTTTCCAGCGATGCCGCGAATGGCCAAGTTCATCTTCGCCAGCCGCCAGGTGGTGTGGTTGGATTCCTGGCCATAGATGCTGATGTCGTCGATCTTGCCACCGTGGGCCTCGACAAACTTTTCCGACTGGACGAACATGCCGCCGGAACCGCAGGCGGGGTCATAGACGCGGCCCTTGTAGGGGGCGAGCATCTCGACCAGTAATTGCACGACGCAGCGGGGCGTGTAGAACTGGCCGCCTTTCTTGCCCTCGGCACTGGCGAACTGGGACAGGAAGTATTCGTAAACCCGGCCGAGGATATCCTTGGATCGGTTGGCCTTGTCGCCCAGGCCGATGTTGCCAATGAGGTCAATGAGCTGTCCAAGGCGCTGTTTGTCGAGGCGCGGGTGGGAGTAATCCTTCGGCAGCACGCCTTTGAGGGACGGATTGTCGCGCTCGATGGCGAGCATGGCGTCGTCCACGACCTTGCCGATGGCCGGTTGCTTGGCGTTGGCCTTGAGGTTCGACCAGCGAGCTTCCCGGGGTACCCAGAAGATTTTCTGGGCAATATACTCATCGCGATCTTCCGGGTCGGCACCCTTGGCGCGGTCGGCATCGAGCTTGGCGTGCTGCTCTTCGAAGGCGTCTGAGATGTACTTCAGGAAGATCAGGCCGAGGACAACGTGCTTGTACTCGGCCGCGTCCATGTTGGAACGCATCGCGTCAGCCGCCCGCCAAAGTTTGCACTCGAATCCCAGGTTTGCGCCCTGGTTGGTTGTTTCAGTCATCACATCTGCTCCGCAATTCGTGTTGGTTCCAGCGCTGAGTCCGGGCCACCCGTGCCAAGCCGCAGTCAACCGTCCCCGCAGGCGATTGTTAACCTTTGGCACAATCTTTCGAAGACGGGTGGAATGCTATCAGTTGGGGTAAAAGCGCGCAAGCAGAATCAGGCTGCTCCGGGGCAATCTGATCACTAGCTGCGTTCCGGATCGTTGCGCCGACGGGCTGGAACCGGCAGGCGGCAGGATTCCCGCTCCACAGTCACCTGGCGGCGTGGCCAAACCAGGCGTTTGGGACGGGCGCCGGGCGGATCTCTGGCGTGTTCAGGTTGGCGGACCGGGTCGAATCCGGGCTTTACGCTTCGGCGAACAGGTATTCCAGATCTGTTTGGGAGAGGCTGCGGGCGAAGCCTTCTTCGCCGAGCACGTCGGCGATGGTCCGGGCTTTGCGCTGTTGCAGCTCCCAAATCTTTTCTTCGACGGTGCCGGGGGAGATCAGGCGGTAGGCGTTGACGGTGCGGGTTTGGCCGATGCGGTGGGAGCGATCAATGGCTTGGGCTTCGACCGCCGGGTTCCACCAGGGATCGTAGAGCACGACGTAGCTGGCCGTGGTCAGGTTCAGGCCGGTGCCCGCCGCTCGCAGGCTGAGCAGAAACACCGCCGGGCGGGGGTCGTTTTGGAATGCGCTCACGACAGCGGCCCGGTCCCGGGTTTGGCCGGTGAGGCTATGGGTGGGAATCTGGCGCTGGCGGCATTCCGCTTCGAGCAGGTGCAGCATCTGCACAAACTGGCTGAACAGCAGCACCTTCTGGCCTTCGGCGGAGAGCGCGTCGAGCAGTTCGAACAGGGTTTCGGTCTTGCCGGAGGCGGCGTCGTTGCCCACCAGCCGGGGGTGGCAGCAAATCTGGCGCAGCCGGGTGAGGGCGGCCAGCACATGGATTTTGCTTTTGTTGAGGCCCTGCTCGGCCACGGTTTTCAGCACCAGCTCGCGGCTGCGGCGCAGTTCGGCCAGGTAAAGCTTGCGCTGCGCGTCGCCCAGTTGGCAGTCGCGACGCTGCTCGATGCGTTCAGGCAGGTCTTTCGCCACCTGCTGTTTGAGCCGGCGCAGCAGCAACGGGCGCAGCCGGGCCGACAACCGGCGCCGCGCGATGCGTTGCGCCGCCTCGGACTCCTCGCCGCGCGGCTCGTAGGTTTCGGTGAAGCGGTCCTGGCGGCCGAGGTAGCCCGGCTGGATGAAGTCCACGATGCTCCACAGGTCCAGCAGGCGATTCTCCAGCGGCGTGCCGGTCAGCGCCAGGCGATGGGCGGCTTTTAATTGCTTCACGGACTGGGTGACCTGGGCTTCCGGGTTTTTGATGAATTGCGCTTCGTCCAGGACAATGGCCCGGAAGGCGAACTTTTGCAGCTCCTCGAGGTCGCGGCGCAGCAGGGCGTAGTTGGTGACGATGAGGTCGTATTGGGGGACTTGCCGGCGCAAGTTATGGCGGGCGGCGCCGCTTTCGAGCACCAGCACCCGGAGTTGCGGGGTGAAGCGTTCCGCCTCGCGCCGCCAGTTATGCAGCACCGAGGCGGGGCAGATCACCAGCGCCGGCTGGGGGTCTTTCCGATGCTGGTCTTTGAGCCACGCCAGCCACGCCAGCGTTTGCAGCGTCTTGCCCAGGCCCATGTCGTCCGCGAGGATGCCGCCCAGCCGGAGCCGGGTAAGGTGGCAGAGGAAATCAAAGCCCGCTTTCTGATACGGCCGCAGTTCCGCCCGCACCGCGGCGGGCAGCGGCATGGCGGGCAGCCCGGTGAAGTTCCGGATGCGCTCGCGCAAGGCCCGGGCCGCGGCGGAATCACAGAAGCGCCGCCAGCCGTCTTCGCCCAGGTGCGCCGCCTGCTCCAGGCCGAGGCGCTGGGGCGCCGCCGCCAGCCCTTCCACGCCCAGGTCGGCCATGGCCTCGTGCGCCGAATGCACCGCGTCCGCGTCCAGTTCGACCCAGCCGGCGTCGGGCAGTTTTACGAAGCGTCCGGTGGCCGCCTGGAGCCGCTGCAAGTCGGCGGCGGTGAGTTTCAGCCCCTCCTGTTCCCATTCGGCGGAGACCTCCAGCCAGTCAATGCCGCTGCCTTTGACCACGAGCCGCGGGCGCAGTTGGCGCGGCGCCAGGAACAGGCGGGAGAAACCGGGATTGCCCAGGTAATCGGCCTCCGCCGGGCGGTCGGCCCAGGCGCGGGCCAGCAGGCCCAGGAAGGTCTCATTGGCGTCGCCGACCCAGAGGCCCGGTTCGGGCGTGAACCAATCCAGCCGCCGCAGCCATTGCGTCGCGGGTTCCAGCCGCGGGTCATCCAGCAGTTCCGGCCGGGCGCCGTCCGGGCGCGGGGGATTCGAGGCGTGCCGTTTCCATTCGTGGCCGTTCCAGAACCAGAGGCTTTGGTCGCGCTGGCTTCGGGCGCGCAACTGCAGGCGCACGGTTTCGGCGAGCAGTTCGAACAGGAATTGCGGTTTGGCCGCGTGGCTGAGGCAGAGTTGCTCCCAGTCCACGCCCTGGCGGGACTGGGTTTTGCGCAGGTGCAGCAGCAGGCGGTGGCTCAGCTTTGCCAGGGGCAGCGCCGGCTGGGTATTCCAGAGCTCGAACACGGGCGGCGGCGGCGCGGAGCGCAGCAGGTAGAAGGTTCTCCCCGCCAGCGCCAGGGTTGGGTGGCGGTTGAAGAACCGCACTTCGCTCAGCGGATAAATCCCCCCGCCGGGCACGGTCAGCCGGTGGGTAAAGGCCAGGCCCGCTCCGCCGTTTTCCAGGTGCGGCGTCAGCTCGGCGACGGCGCCCTGGAATTCGAGCGGCTGCGGCGGTTCCTTGCCGAGAGCCAGTTCGAGCCGGGCGGTGTGGCCCCAGCGCGCCAGCCAGTGCAACAGTTCAAGGTCTGACAGCACCAGGGGCGTTTCGCCGTTCCGGCGATGGGAATGGGTTTCTGCCAGCCACCGGATGAATTCCCAGTCGCCGGGCGGGAACAGCTCCTGCTCGTGCGCGGCGCGCGTGGTCAGTTCCAGGATTTCGCCCAGCGTCCGGACCTTCTCGCCGGTGCGCGGGCGCGCCAGGCGCAATTCCACCGCCAGCCGGCAGCACGCGGGCTGCTCCGGGTCGGGTTGCGGATGGCAGATCGCCCGCACAAAGGCCCGCGGCGCGTCGAAGTGCGCCGGGGGCTCCGGGAAAAGCCAGGTCTCCAGGTGGCGGACCAACTGTTGCTCCCGCGCCGCCTGCTCGAGGCGCTCGAACCGGTCGCGGTTGGCGTAGACACTCAATTCCGTGGGCACCGGCCGCCGCGCGCGCAGAAACAGGAACGCCAGCTCCTCCAGGCGCGCCGTCCCTTGCACCGCCAGCAAGCGCGGCCACCAGTCGGAGTTGGGGAAATCCTTGCGCGACAGGCGGAGCTTTTCGAAGTAATCCTCGAGCAGGAGCCACGCCCGTTGCGAATCCGCGCAGCCGGCGAAGACCCGCAGCAATTTCTCCCGTTCGGCGACCACCGCGCTTGAATCGCCCAGCTCGCGCCGCAGGTCCGCCAGCGCGCCATAAGTCTTTGTCAGCGCCGTGTTTTGCGCGTCGTACTTCGATACCTGTGACGCGCGCGACCCGTTTCTGTTTCTCGGCAAAGCTTTAGCCATCTTCTGCACTGACCCTTTTCGGGGTCTTTCATCTGCGCATAGAACCAGATGGGGGTCAATCTCAAACGCCAAAATTTCGGCCGGCCGGGCGCAGTTCCGCTGGGAAAGTAGCCGCTTGCCGCGCCCCGCGCCTAGCAAATGCGGGGCAATTGCTCGCCGCTGGACATGTCGAGGATGCGCCGGGCGCCGATGGCGCTTTGCAGGAGAACGCGGGCGGTGGATTGGGGGGAGGCCTGGCCAATCCGGGCTGCCCCGGCGCTGACGGGATGCGCGCGCAGGATTTCCAGCGCGCGCGCGGCGTCGCGTTCCGGCACAAAAACGGCAAAGCGGCCTTCGCAGGCGACTTGCAGCGGGTCGAGCCCGAGAATCTCACAGGCGGCGCGGACGTCTTCGCGGACGGGAATGAGCTTTTCCTCGACCTGGAGGGTGAGGCGGGCGGCTTCGGCGATTTCATTGAGCACACTGGTGAGACCGCCGCGGGTGAGGTCGCGCAGGCAATGAATTTCGAGGCCGGCCTGAATGAGCTGCAGGACGGCCTCGGCGACCGGGGCGGAGTCGCTGCGGATGGCGCTCTCGAACTCCAGTCCCTCGCGCACGGCCATGATTGCCATGCCGTGCCGGCCGACGTCGCCGCTGACGAGGATGGCGTCGCCGGGCTGGACGCTCTGGGGCGCGATACGGAGCGAGTGCTCCAGGATGCCAATCCCGGCGGTATTGATAAAGAGGCCATCGCCCTTGCCTTTATCCACAACCTTGGTATCGCCGGTGATGATCTGGACCCCGGCAGCCTGGGCGGCCTGCTGCATGGAGGCGGTGATTTTCCACAGGGTCTCCATCGGCAGCCCCTCTTCGATGATGAAAGCGGCGCTGAGGTAGCGCGGGCGCGCGCCGGCCATGGCGAGGTCGTTCACCGTGCCATGCACCGCGAGCGAGCCGAGGTCGCCGCCGGGAAAGAAAAGGGGGCGCACGACGTAGGAATCGGTGGTGAAGGCGATGCGCTGGCCGGCGAGGTCGAACACGCTGGCGTCATGCTGCGCTTCGAGCAGGGAGTTGCGAAAGGCGGGCACGAAGAGCTTGCCGATGAGCTGGTGCATGAGCTTGCCGCCGCCGCCGTGCGCCAGCAGCACGCGCGGATAGTCCTGGATGGGAAACGGGCAGGCGGGCGTGAACTTCGCCGGGGTGGTCATGGTTCGCGGCGGTAGCGGTAGTAGGCGGCGCAGGCGCCTTCGGAGGAGACCATGGTCGCGCCGAGAGGATGTTCGGGGGTGCAGCGGGTGCCAAAGGCGGGGCATTCGTGGGGCTTGATTTTGCCTTGCAGCACCAACCCGCTCTGACATTCGGCGGGTTCGGCCACGCCGCGGCCCGCCAGGCCGAACTTGCGCTCGGCGTCGAAGGCGGCGTAAGCGTCGCGCAGGCCCAGGCCGCTGCGGGGGATTTCCCCAATGCCGCGCCATTTGCGCGGGGTGACCTGGAAGACTTCGCGGATGAGCTGCTGCGCCGGGGAGTTGCCGGCCTGGCGCACGGCGCGGCGGTATTGGTTTTCGACCTCGGCCCGCCCGCTCTCGAGCTGCCGCACGCACATCAGCACGCCTTGCAGAATATCGAGCGGCTCGAAGCCGGTGACTACGATGGGCACCTGATACTTTGCGGCGAGGGGGAGGTATTCCTCCCAGCCCATGACGGCGCAGACATGGCCGGCGGCGAGAAACCCCTGCACGCGGCGGTCGGGCGCGTCCAGGATGGCCTCGATGGCGGGCGGCACCAGCACGTGCGAGACGAGCAGGGAGAAATTCCGAAGGCCCTGGCGGGCCGCCTGGTAAACCGCCATGGCCGTGGTGGGGGCGGTGGTCTCGAAGCCGACGGCAAAGAAGACAACCTCCCGGGCGGGGTTTTGCCCGGCCAGCTTTACGGCATCGAGCGGGGAATAGACGATTCGCACATCGCCGCCCGCGGCTTTGACGGCCAGCAGGTCGGTGGTGCTGCCGGGCACGCGCAGCATGTCGCCGAACGAACAGAAAATAACGTCAGGCCGGGCGGCCAGTTCGAGGGCGCTATCAATCAATTCGAGCGGGGTGACGCAGACCGGGCAGCCGGGGCCGTGCAGGAGCGTGACCTGCCGGGGCAGCAGCTCGTCCAGGCCGAACTTGACGATTGCATGGGTCTGGCCGCCGCAAACCTCCATGAGCAGCCAGGGGCGCGTCGTGATGCGGGCCAATTCGCGCGCCAACTGGTGCGTGCCGCCGGCCTCGCGGTATTCATCGAGGTATTTCATGGCGGCGATGGCCCCGGCGCCGGGGCCGGCGCGGCGCCCGCCCCGGCTTCCTGCAGGTCGCCCAGTTCCTGCATCTCGCGCAGGTATTCGAAGATTTGTTTGGCCTCCGCCTCGTCCACCCGGCTGAGCGCAAAGCCGACGTGGACGATGACGTAATCGCCGATCACGGCTTCGGGCACGTAGGCCAGGTTGACTTCTTTGAGAATGCCGCCGAAGTCCACTTTGCCGGTGCGCAGCAGCGGGTCTTCGCCGCTGATGCTGGTAATTTTACCTGGAATAGCCAGACACATTATCCTCCAACCTACACCGGGGGCGGCAATCCGGCAATGTCGCGCGGAGCGGGGCGCTGAATTCGGCCGGGTCAGGACGGCAGCAGGCGGGCGTTCGGGCTCAGGGCGGCCACGATCTGGCCCAGCGCGAGGCCGCCGTCGTTGGGCGGGACGCGCTGATGCCAATAGGGACGGAAGCCCGCCTCCCGCAAACGGCGCACGGCGTGTTCGGTCAGGCAGCGGTTCTGGAAACAGCCGCCGGAGAGAACCACGCGCGGCTGACCGAGCCGCCGGGCAACGGCAATGATGGCCTCGACCAGCCCCTGATGGAAGCGGGCGGAGATTTGGCTCACGGGAACGCCGCGGGCCAGGTCGGCCAATATAGCTTCGAGCATGGGAGCCCAGTCGAGGATGAGCGGCGCGCACGAGGAGGAGCGGGCCTCGGGTTCCGAGCGGATGGGCAGTTCGTAGGCTTCGTCCGCGGAAGCGGTGTCGGGGAGGGCGAATTCCAGTTCCATGGCCGCCTGGCCTTCGTAGTGCGCCCGTTGGCGGCCGCCGGTGAGCGCCGCCACCGCGTCGAACAACCGCCCGACGCTCGAGGTCAGCGGCGAGTTGATTCGGCGGGCGAGCATGGTTTTGAGCGGGGCCAGTTCGGCGGGGGTGAAAGCCCGCAGCGGGGCCAGGTGGGTCTGCGCAAAGGCGGCTTCGCCGAGCGCCTCATACAGCAGGCCCAGGGCCGCGCGCCGCGGTTCCCGAGCCGCGGAATCGCCGCCGGGCAGGCGGAAGGGGCGGAGATGCGCGGCGCGCGCGCAGGCGGTTTCCGTGACGAGGAAAAACTCGCCGCCCCAGACGGTGCCGTCGAGGCCGTAGCCGGTGCCGTCCCAGGAAACCCCGAGCACCGGCGGCGCGAGTTCATTTTCCGCCAGGCAGGAAAATACATGGGCGAGGTGATGCTGAACGGTGAGGAGTTGAGGGGGCGGGGTTTGGGCCTCCTCGCCGTGGCGGCCCCGGGCGGCGAGTTCGTGCGCGAACTGGGTGGAAAGATAATCGGGGTGGGCGTCGGCGGCGATGATGGATGGGCGCGCGTCGTAAAGGGTCTGGAAGTCGGCGATTACGCGGCGAAAGGCCGCAAAGGCCAGGTCGGTTTCCAGGTCGCCGATATGCTGGCCGATGAAGACCTGCGGCCCGACGGACAGGGCGATGGCGTTCTTGAGATGCGCGCCGACCGCCAGCACGGAATGGCCCGGAGCCGATCGCGGACCGCCCAGGGAGACCGGGAGTTGAATGGGCAGCGGGGCATAGCCGCGGGCGCGGCGCAGAACCAGTTCGCGCCCCGACATCAGGCGCACGATGGAATCGTCCACATGCCGGACGATGGGGCGGTTATGGACCAGAAAGAGATCGGCGATGCCGCCAAGGCGGTCCAGGGCCTCGTATTCGTCGGTGCAGATGGGCTCATCGCTCAGGTTGCCGCTGGTGGCCACGACGGGAAAGCCGAGGGCGGCAAGCAGCAGATGATACTGCGGGGCGTAGGGGAGCATTACGCCGAGATTGGGATTGCGGGGGGCGAGCGAGGGGGCGAGGGGAAGAGCGGAAGGCGCGGGGCGGGGAGCGCGGGCGCGGCGGAGCAGGACGATGGGGGCTTCGGGAGATTGCAGGAGCCGTTCCTCGAGCGGTGAGACCTCGCACTCCGCCCGGATGGCCGCCAGCGACGGGAACATAAGCGCGAAAGGCTTTTCCTCACGGTGCTTCAATGTCCGCAGGCGGCAAACGGCGTCTTCATTGTGCGCCGCGACCATCAGCAGAAAGCCGCCGAGGCCCTTGACGGCGACGATTCGGCCCTGGCGCAAGGCCTCCGCCGCCGCGGCGATGGGCGCGCCCGCGGGCGCGGTTGCGGCGGGCAGCGGTTTTCCGCTCCGGTCCCACAATTCGAGCCGCGGGCCGCAGGCGGGGCAGGCGTTGGGCTGGGCGTGGAACCGGCGGTCGCGCGGATCGTCGTATTCGGCCTGGCATTGCGGGCACATGACGAACGCCTTCATGGAGGTATTCGGGCGGTCGTACGGCAGCGATTCGAGGATGCTGAACCGCGGGCCGCAATGGGTGCAGTTGGTGAAGGGGTAGCCATAGCGGCGGTTGCGCGGGTCAAAGATTTCAGCCCGGCAATCAGCGCAGGTGGCAATGTCCGGGAGCACCAGCGCCGTCCGGGCGCCGCCGGGGTCGCTGGGGCGGATGGCAAACCCGGCATAGCCGGCCGGGTCAAGCCAGGCCGCCTCGAGACTTTGGATTGAACTGCGCGGCGGCTTTTCCGCCGGGAGACGCAACCGGAACTTCTCCAACGCGGCGCGGGGGCCCTCGACTTCAATGAACACGCCCTGGGCTGAGTTGCTGACCCAGCCGGCCAGGCCGCTCTCCACGGCCAGCCGGTAGATGAACGGCCGGAAGCCGACGCCCTGCACCGCGCCGCGCACGACAATCCTCAGCCGGACGCTCGAGCCCATCTCACGCATGATCCCAGTTCCCGCCGGGCGCCGCCGATTCCCCCTGCCCAACCCATGCTTTCTGGCGGTTCATACTCGCGGGCGTTCAATCGTCGCGGCCGGCTTCGTGAACGCGGATGAAGCGTTGGAACACGAACAGGCCCACGGGAGCAATCAGGGTGCTCAAGCCAATGATGAGCCAGAGCGTCCCCGAGTGGCGGGGGCCGGTGGCCGGGCAGAACCGGTCGAGCAATACGCCGGAAAGCGGCCCCACCCCGATTTTCGCCAGGAAAAACGGCAGCGAGGACATGGCCATGTAGGAGGCTTCCTGCCCCTTGGGCGCGATGGCCGCGGTGTATTCATAAAGCCGCGGCGAGTAGAAGGACTCGCCGATGGAGAGGAACAGGACAAAGAGGAAAATCATCACGTAGTAGGGGTTGACCGTGCCGCTCAGGCCCAGCCAAACATGGGCGATGCCGTGGCCGAACCAGCCGTCGGCCAGCGGCCGGAACCATTGGGGCGGGACGGCCATGATGAAAACCGACGCCGCCGCAATGAAGCTGCCGAAAATAACCATGCGATAGGCCGAGATCCGCTGCGTGAGCACCCCCACCAACGGCGCCAGAAAGACAATCAGGATATTGTTCAGCCCGTAGAGATGCCCGACGGGCGCGCCCTCGCCCAGTTCGCGAATGCCGAAGGTCGGGTAGGTGTAATCCATATGCACGAAAATCATCTTGATAAACACGGCCAGCGACAGAAAGGCCAGGAACTTGTAAAAGCCGGTCTGCCGCCACAGGCCGGCGAAGATGCGGGCCGTATCGCGCGCGGTATCGCCGATCGTCAACCGGAGCACCCGCAAGGCATTCTGGCCGGGATATTTCACCTGCTCCGGCGTGATGACAACCCCTTGATCCGTGGCTTCGACCCCTTCACGGAGCCAGAAGTAGATGATCAGGAAGCTGGGGATGGACAGCGCCAGGCTGGCCAGCAGAATGGCGCGGTAGGTGCTGAGCTGCATGCCGAGCCCGGGCAAAGTGAAGCCGTCATGCTCCCCCAGCTTCGCGCGCAGGGCATCGAAAATCAGGACGCCGATGAGGAATCCCGCGTTCATAATGGCGTAGAAGATGGAGAAGGCGATGGAACGTTGCGCCGTGGTGGTGTAGCGCCGCAGGGCGGCGATGGTCACCGGCGCGCCCATGCCCTCCCCGAGCGCCAGCACGGTCAGGCCGACCCCCAGCGCCAGCCACTTGACCGTGGTAAACGTGATGAAGACGCGCGAGATGATGCAAAGCGCGAAACCGAGCAGGAACGTCTTGCGCAACCCCAGCGCGTCGGTCAGCGATCCGACCAGCACGATGCAGAGCGTCAGCCCCGCCGACCACAGCAGCACCACCAGGCCCGACTGGACGTCGTTGTAGCCCAGGTCCGAGGAGAGCCAAAGCCGCAAGGTGAAGTTCACCACCCGGTAGGCCAGGTTGCTGAACAGCACGATGGCAAACACGATCCACAACTCGCGCACCGCGCCAAAGAGCACGGTGAACTTGCCCAGAAAGCTCCGCAGCGGGCCGGGGGACGGCGGGTTGTTCGGGTCAGGCATGGGGAAGCGGGGGGACGCGCCGGCTCAGGGCGGGGATGCGGGCGCGGAAAGAGGATTTTCCCGCCGGCATTTTAGTATGGACTACAGGCATGACGCAGTGTAGTCTTGTGGCCCGAATTGCAGCAAGCGTATGACTGGAATTCTTTACGGCCCGCAATCCGGCGGCTTCCGGAAGCAGCCGGTGGCCTCACCGCCCGGCTTTCGCCGGGAGGGGGGGCGGGCGTTTACGCTGATCGAGCTGCTGGTCGTTCTGGCAATCATTGGCCTCCTGGCCAGCCTGCTCCTGCCGGCATTGGCCCGGGCCCGGGAGGCGTCCCTGCGCGTCAAATGCGCCAATCATCTCAAACAACTGGGATATGCCATCCGGATGTATGCCGACGACAGCAACGGCCGGTACCCCCTGCGCGCGCTGGCCGGCTACTGGCCCGCAGCATTGCTCGAATACTACCAGTCCACCAACATCCTGCTCTGCCCGTCCGACCGGCGCCGCGGGCCGCCGCAGACGGATTTTGCGGCGCAGTTGGCGGCGGACCGGGCCAACCGCAGCTACCTCATCAATGGGTGGAATGATTACTTCGGCACCGCGTTAAATGCCGCCAGCGCCATGCGCGAGGCCGCCGTGATTTACCCCGCGGAAACGATTGTCTTCGGCGAAAAGAAGAATTCCGTGGCGCACTACTTCATGGACCTTTGCGAAGACCACGGCAATGACCTCGACTCCGTCGAGCAGGCCTGCCACTCCGCCAACCAAAAGAGCGTCTATTCCGGGGGCGCCAACTTCACTTACGCGGATGGCAGCGTGCGCTATATGAAGTATGGAACGACGGTCTGGCCCCTGAACCTCTGGGCCGTAAGCACCACCAACCGCCTTCTCTTCGCCTGGCAACGGTAGCGCCCGCGCTGCCCGGCAGGGTCAGTGGAAGCGCGCCGCGGCAGACCCCATACCCTCCCGCGGCTTTCCACCCCCGGCAACCCACCAGCCCCCGGCACTATCCCGCCCCCTGTAGGCCGCGTGCCCACACGCGGCGCTCCGCACCCGCCCGCCACCACCAACCCCAAAAAATTGCCCTTGCACGAAGACCCCCTGCCCGCCAGCCTTCCTCCAGACCCTTGGGGTGGGGGCGGCTGGAACTCCCAGCCCAGGGAACGGCAGGAAGCGGAGTCGCTCTC
>Ga0208461_1000036_pt1 | contig 122469 bp, 92 predicted proteins | sample AD_JPNTR4_MetaG_FD_184448 | JGI IMG/M metagenome (GOLD analysis project Ga0208461, IMG submission 184448) | Active sludge microbial communities of municipal wastewater-treating anaerobic digesters from Japan - AD_JPNTR4_MetaG (SPAdes) (version 2) | ecosystem: Engineered > Bioreactor > Anaerobic...
GGGTGCTGTTGATCTGAACGCAGAACTGCTGCCCACTTAAGTGCGAATACTGCCCCATCCAGGGCCGGCTGGGAACGTGCAGCGCCGCGGCGTTCCAGCGCTCGCGCTGCGCTTCGCTGAGCTTGAGACCCCACTCCCGCGAGGAGATCCCGAAATACGACCGTGCGGCCGCCTTGCGCTCCGAGGGTCGGTCCCGGGGAACGGTGCGCCGCCGGGCGCACACGCCGAAGGGGGACTGGTAGTAGGTTTCCGCGCCCAGACTGCCCGTGCGCGGAGAGGATAGTATTTTCATAATTAATTACCTTTCTGTTATTGCCCCGGAGAGCGACTCGGCTTCCCGTCACTCCTTGGACTGGGAGTCCCAGCCACCACCACCCCGAGGGTTTTGAGGAAGGCTGGCGGGCGGAGGGTATTTGCACAAGGGCAATTTTTGGGGGTATTGGCTGGCCGATGGGGAGCGCCGTGTGGGGCACGCAGCCTACAGGGAGGGATTGCTATTTTGAGGCTGGTTGCCCAAGGTGACGGCGCTAAAGATGTGTCAATTGGCGTGGGTGTATGCGTGTTTTAAGGTCCGCCGGTGGGAACAGTCTTTACGATTGATACTTTGGGAGCGAACTGGTAAAGGAAGGGCATGTCGCGTATGCTGCGTGTGGGATGTTTTGGGGCCGAAGACCGCGTTTGGAATTGCGAGGATTGGCGGGAGGATGTTTTCCAGGCTGACAAAGATCGTCCAAGATTGCCTGGCCTGGCAGGCGGGGCGGGTGGCTGGGGCGAGTGCCGGAGGCAGGGCGTATTGGCGGACTGGCGATGGGAACACCGCGGCCAGGAGATGCCGGGGCGGTGCGTAGAGCGAGCGGGCGCGGCAAAGGCGGTTTTGGGGCGAGGGTTATGAGGCTTGGAATTGCAGTGCGGCTGGGGGGGATCGGGGGGTTGCTGGCGGTTTGGTGCGCCTCGGCCACGATTACGCTGGAGCCGTGGGCCCCGATGTTTCGGGGGGTGGATTTTGCGCGGGGGGAGGCGGATGCCAACGAGGCGCGGTTGCAGAAGGTGTTTGCGCTGCGGGTGGATTTGCACGATCCGACAGTGGAGTTTTTTTCGACGCCCGCGAACGGTGACCGGCCGAAGGAGACCGACGGCCAGACGACGGCTGCGTTCGTGCAGAGTTATGGGGTTTCGGTGGGAGTGAATGCGAACTTTTTTTCGCCCGTCAATTACACCCCGAATGATCCGCGCGATTTAAACGGGCTGGCGGTTTCCCGGGGGGAGGTGGTGTCGGCATTTGAGAACGGATTTCCGGCGGTGATGATCACCCGGAGCAATGCGGTCGGTTTTGTGTCTCAGGCACCGGGGAGCCTGGCGAATGTTTGGACGGCGGTGGCGGGGTCGGACCTGATTTTGGTCAATGGACAGGCAAAGATGGCGGATTGCAATACTGAATTCTGCAAGCCGCATCCGCGGACGGCGGTGGGGTTGTCGGCGCAGAGGCGGTATTTTTACCTGATGGTGATTGATGGGCGGCGGCCGGGCTGGAGTGACGGAGCAACGCTGTATGAGACGGGGCAGTGGTTGTTGCGATTGGGGGCCTGGAATGGGTTGAATCTGGACGGGGGCGGGTCGTCGGCGATGGCGCGGTTGACCAATGGCGCGGCGGTGGTGATGAATCGCCCCAGCGACTGGCTGCCGCGGGTGAATGGGAATCACCTGGGGGTGTTTGCGCAGCCGCTGGCGCCGGCGTTGCTTGCCCAACCGACCAACCAGACGGTGTCGGTGGGGCAGCCGGCCATTTTCCATGTGGGGGCGGTTGGCGCGCCGCCGCTGTATTTTCAGTGGCGGTTCAACGGGGTCAATCTGACGGGGGCGACCGGGGCGGCATGCACGATTGGCAGCGCGCAAATGGCCCACGGCGGGTGGTACTCGGTGGTGGTGTCCAATGCCTGGGGGGCGGTGGTGAGTTCCAATGCGTTGTTGTCGGTGCAGGAGGAGGGGTCGCTGGTCGGCCGGCTGTTTGGCGCGCAAAAGGACGGGGAGGTTTTTTCGGTGTGGCTGCAGGCCGACACGGTCGGGAAATACAGCCTGGAGTGGCGGGACCCGCCGGCGGAGAGCAACTGGTCCGCGTGGCCGGCCGTAAATGGGAATGGCGCCGCGCTGCAATTGGTGGATCCGCAGGCGACCAATGCCCTCCGGCTTTACCGGGTGCGGCGGTGGTAGCGCCGCTTGCGGGGGCGGGCGGGAGGCGGATTCATTTTCCGGCCGCCGGGGAGCTGGCCGTTTGCGAGGCTGTCCGCCCGGTTGGGGCCGGGCGGCCCACGGGAGGCCGGCCCCGGAGCGGCGCCCTTTTTCCAGCGGCGGGGCAGGGGGCGGGAATTCCGGCTTGCGCGCGGGCTGGGGTTTGGTAAAGTGGCCCCGGTTTTTTCCACCGGAAGGTGGTTGGTTCCGTATCGAAGAATAGACAGCTAGATATTGTGTGAAGATTTTCAGCGGCACTTCAAATCCGCCTTTGGCCAAGGCCATTTGCAAATACGTGGGGATTCCCCTGGGCCGGTCGAATATCAAGCCCTTTCCGGACGGAGAGACGTTTGTCCAGATTGAGGAGAATGTGCGCGGGGAGGATGTGTATGTGGTCCAGTCCACCAGCCCGCCGACGAACCATCATTTGATGGAGATGTTCATTATGATAGACGCGCTCCGGCGGGCGAGTGCGGCGCGCATTACGGCGGTGCTGCCGTTTTATGGTTATGCGCGGCAGGATCGCAAGGATCAGCCGCGGGTGCCCATTACCGCCAAGCTGGTGGCGAATCTTTTGGTGGCGGCGGGGGCCAACCGCATCCTGACGATGGACTTGCACGCGCAGCAAATCCAGGGGTTCTTTGATATTCCGGTGGATCATCTCTACGCGGCGCCGGTGATGTATAATTATTTGAAGCGGAAGCGGCTGCGCAACCTGGTCGTGGTCAGCCCGGATATTGGGGGGTTGAAGATGGCTTATGCGTATTCGCGGGTGCTGGGGGCGGGGCTGGCGATAGTGGCCAAGCGGCGCAAGAGCGCCAGAGAGGTTGTGAGCATGGCGATCATCGGGGAGATTCGGGGGAAGGACGTGTTGCTGGTGGATGACCTGACGGAAACGGCGAGCACGCTGGTGAAGGCGGCGGAGTTGATCAAGCACCGGGGCGCCAAGCGGATTCGGGCCTGTGTTTCGCATGCGATTCTGGATGATTTGGCCCTCGAAAGATTAAGCAAATCGGCGATTGACGAATTGGTGACAACTGATACAGTGTTTCGCCCTGCCATTCGGGGCGTGAAAATAGTCACGCTGTCGGTGGCGGCGCTGTTGGGCGAAGCCATCAAGCGAATTCACAGTAATTCGTCGGTTACTTCGCTATTTGCATTTAAGGGCGGGAGCACCAGCTAGGCGCTGGAAAGCAGCCGTCGAACAGTATAAAGACAATGAAATCAGTATTACTCAACGCTACTCCGCGCGTTCTGCGCCGGCGGGCTGGAGCCAAGGCTCTGCGCCGCAGCGGGCAGATTCCCGCGGTTGTTTATGGCCGGAAAACCCCGCCGCAGAGCCTGGAGGTTAATGCCCGGCAGTTGGAAAACCTCATTCATCATTCGGCCTCCGAGAACCTGCTGGTGGACCTGGTGGTTCAGGGTGATGCCCGGCCCCAGCGGCTGGCGCTGGTGCAGGAAATCCAGCATCACCCCCTGACGGGCAAGATGCTGCATGTGGATTTTCATGAAGTCGCGGAGGACGAGAAGGTCACCATTCAAGTGCCCGTGGAAACGGTCGGCGAGGCCGAGGGCGTGAAGAATGAGGGCGGCGTGCTGGAGCGCGTGCTGTTCAAGATCCGGGTGCGGGGTTTGCCCAAAGATTTGCCGGAGCAGATTGTCGTGGACGTCAGCTCGCTCAAGGTCGGCCAGACGATTCACCTGGGTAAAATCCCGGCGCCACCGAATACGGAAATCCTTGGCGACAAGCAGATTCCCGTCATCGCCGTGGCCGCCCCGCGCACTGAGGAAGAGGAAGCGGCCGAAGCGGCAGCGGCGGCGGAGACTGTGCTGGGCGAGGTCGAGATGATCAAAGAGAAGAAGGTCGAAGGCGAAGAGGGCGCGCCACCCGCCAAAGGCGCGGAGAAAGCGGCCCCGGCCGCCGAAAAGGCCGCCCCGGCAGCCGCCGACAAGAAAGCCGCGCCCGCGGCCGCAAAGAAGAAATAGTATGGGTGGCGGCCCGGCGGGCGCCGGGCGGCCAGGCCCGCTCCCCGCATGGAGAACCTGTATCTCATCGTGGGTTTGGGCAACCCCGGCGCGGATTATGCGCGGACGCGGCACAACGCGGGATTTCAAATGGTCGAACGGTTGGCCCGGCGTTGGGGCGTCGGTTGGGCTTATGAAAAGAAGTTCAACGCGCGGCTGGCCTGGGCGCAGCGGAATGCGCAGCGGGTGCTGTTGTGCCAGCCGCAGACGTATATGAACGCGAGCGGCGAAGCGGTGGGCGCGGTGCTGGCGTTTTACCGGGTGCCGCTGGCGCGGGTGCTGGTGGCGGTGGACGATGCGGATTTGCCTTTGGGCGAGGTCCGGCTGCGGCCCGGTGGCGGCAGCGGGGGCCATCACGGGCTGGAGTCCATTGCGGGGCACCTGGGCACCAGTGAATACGCGCGGCAGCGGATCGGGATAGGGCGGCAGAGCGGGGCGCGCGAAATAACCGGCCATGTGCTGGGCCGATTTAGTTCGACGGAAGCCGCGTTGCTGGATAAAGTTTTAACCGTGGCATCCGACCAGGCCGAGACCTGGCTGGATGCGGGAATACAGAAAGCGATGAATCAATTTAACGGAGTCGTAGGCGACCCCGGAAACTAATGAAAAACGCAGAGAAACGATACGAAGGCCTGTTCATCCTCGATATGGCGGGCAAAGAAGAAGGCGTCAAAGATGCCGTTGACCGGATTTCCACCGAGATCACCACGCTGGGCGGCAAAGTGGAAACCGTGCAGAAGATGGACAAGAAGACCTTTGCCCGCGTCGCGGACAAGAAGATGAGCGCCGGCTTCTACGTGAATGTCATTTTTCATGGGCCACCGGCCATCCTCGAGCAGTTGAAGCGCCGGTTTGCCTCGAATGACGAGGTCTTCCGGGTGTTGTTCACCAACGCTCCCGAGGTTAAGCCGGCCGCAGCGGCCAACTAAGGACGTTTATGGCCAGCTTTAACAAAGTTATCCTGGTTGGCAATTTGACGCGCGACCCGGAATTGCGCTACACCCCCAAAGGGGTGGCCATCGCCAAACTTGGCTTGGCGGTAAACCGGGTCTGGAAAACCGAGACGGGCGAAACCAGGGAAGAGGTCACGTTTGTGGATATTGACGCGTTCGGCAAACAGGCGGAGACCATCGGGCAATACCTGAAGAAGGGGCGTCCGATACTCATTGAGGGCCGGCTTCGCCTGGATCAGTGGGATGACAAGCAAACGGGCCAGAAGCGCAGCCGGCTGGGGGTCGTGCTGGAGTCCTTCCAGTTCATCGACAGCAATCGCTCCGAGTCCGGCGCGGAACCGGCGCGCCGCGGGACGGCCGTCCCGGCGGATGCCGCATCTTCCGCGCCCGCACCGGAACCCGGCCCGGCCGAAGAAGACGACGTGCCGTTCTAGTTTCAACCTGCGCGAGCGGGATTGTCGTTCGCGCAACCAGCAACCCGCAATACCTGATTTCCAATGGCTAAAACTGAAGTTATACTGACTCACCAAATCGTCGGCCTGGGCGCTGAATCCGACCAGGTCAAAGTCGCCGCCGGTTATGCCCGCAATTATCTGTTTCCGCAGGGCCTGGCCGTTCCCTTGAGTGCTGCCAACAAGCGCCGCATCGAGGCGCTCCGAGCGCGCCGCGCCGAGCGCGAGGCGCACGAGTTGAACACCATGAATGAGCTGGCCAAGAGCGTTTCGAAGCTGCTCTGCCTCCTCACGGTCAAGACGGGCGAGGACGGAAAGATGTTCGGCACGGTTACGTCGGGCATGATTGCCGACCAGCTCAAGACCCAGTTTGATATCCTGCTGGATAAGAAGCAGATCCACCTGGAAACCCCCATCCGCGCATTGGGCGACCACGAAGTCGAGTTGCGGCTGCATGCCGACGTCACCACCAAGCTGAAAGTCCGCGTCGAAAGCAGCACGCCGTTGCCGGTGCCGGAGGCGCCTGTGCCGGCCGAGGCCGGGAAAGAAGAGCATCCCCGGACCGAGAAACGCGGGCGGCGTCCCGAAGTCGCTCACGCCAAGGGCGAGGCCGGCGGGAAGAAGCCTCACGGCCCGCGGCCTGGACGCCCGGACAAGGCCCCGAAAGCGGAGAAAGCGGAGTAGCGGTTCGACGCTTCCAACCGCTTGCCGCGGGACATTGTCTGCGGTTAATGCGGGCCGGGCCGGTTGGCGCGCTTTCCGCGCGGGCTACCAGTCCTTAACCGGCCGACCCGATCTGTGCGGTTTGCCGGTGGGCCGCGGCTGGAGCATCTTTTCATCCTCTTTTTGTGCGTCCAGCAACTGCTGGGCCTGCTCCAGGGTCATCTGGTTTAGCGGCTGAGCAGCGGCTGGCTGGTCTGCTTCGTCCGGTTTTTCCCCGGATGGAGCGGAGTCTTGCTGCGCCGATTGCGGTTGATCGGCCGGCGAAGGTTTTTGTTCCGTTTGTTGCTGCTCTTCCGGTTGCGGCGGGGAGGAATCCTGCTTCGAGTCTGTTTGGTCCGGCGGGGGCGTTGCTTGATCCGGCTGCTTTTGCTGATCCGGTTGCGATGAGTCCTGGTTTGGCTGCGGCTGCTGGTCCTGGTTTTGATTCGAGTCTTGTTTTTGGTCGGACGAGTCCGATTTTGACGATTGCGGCTGCTGCTGGAGTTCCTCCAGCTTCTGCTTGACGAATTCATAGTTGAATTTCGCGTCTGCATCCTGCGGGTTAAGCTTCAAGGCGCTTTGATAGTCCGTGAGCGCCTTTTCCCAGGATTGCCGGCGTTGCTGGGGATCGGAAGCGCGCTCGCCGAGGTGGTAGAGGGAATTGCCCTCGTTGTAGTAGGCCAATCCCTGCAGTTTCAGGTCGGGCGAGGCCAGCGCGGCGTTGAATCGCCGGGCGGCTTCCGCGAATTGCCGGTTGCGGTACGCGGCGGCGCCGGCATTGAACTGGAGGCGGCTATCATTGGTGTTCTGCCGGAGGAGCCGTTCGTATTCCCGGAGCGCCTGGTCATAGTTCCCGGCCTTGTATTCGCGCAGCGCGCTGGAAGGGGAGGCTGGGGCCGCCCACGGATGCAGCAGCAGGCTGGGGAAGAAGAGCAGGGCCAGAAGCACAGAGACAGTCCGGGGCCCGGAGGGGGACGGCGCGTCCGGCGTGCGGCGGCGTCCGCCTGTGGCGTCCCGCGAGCGCGGGGCGGAGCGTTCACGCCTGCGTTCCGGGAAGAACATTTCAGCCAACAATAACGCAATCCCCGCCGCCAGCGGCCAATAATACCGTTCGTGATAGCGGCGGATGAATTTCTCCCGATGTTGGGATTTGGGCAGGCCGGCCAGGCGCTGATCGTACAGTGAGTCAATCGCCTTGGCCCCGCGCAAGGGGATGTAGGCGCCGCCCTCGGTGGCGAAGGCGATCCGCTTGAGCAGGTCTTCGTTCAGGTGCGATTTGACGACATTGCCCTGTTCGTCGCGGACGTAATCACTTCCGCCCTGGGGGTTCTGGACGCGCAGAATCTCCCCGTCGCTCGTGCCAATGCCCACCGTGAAAATGCGCAAGCCGGCTTGCGCGGCCTTTTCCGCCGCGGCCAGCGCGTCCGAATCATGGTCCTCGCCGTCCGTGAGCAGAACGAGCACCTTGTAATTGTCGCCTTCTTTGTAAGCGGTGAGGGCGGTTTGAATCGCCTCCGCCAGGGCCGTGCCGCCCTGGGGGATGATGTTCACATCAAGAGCCTCCACGCTTTGACGAAAGGCGGCATCGTCAATGGTCAGCGGGCATTGCAGGAAAGCGGAGCCCGCGAAGGCGACCAGGCCCAGGCGGTCGGTCCGGGCGCGCTGCATCAAATCGAGCGCGGCGAGTTTGGCCCGGGCGAGGCGGTTGGGCGCGACGTCCGTCGCCAGCATGCTTTTCGAGGTATCAATCGCCACCACGATGTCCAGCCCGCGCAGCTTGACTTCCTCCCAGTCGAATCCCCACTGCGGCCGCGCCAGCGCCAGCAGCAGGCAGGCTACGGCCAAAACGAGGCAGCCGGCGCGAATTCGCTCGCGGGTGGGGGAAATGCCGACGGTCAAATCCGGCAGCAGGCGCGCCTGGATGAATCGCGTGAGCAACAGCCGCCGTTTCCGGCCCGCCCACCAGAAGAAGGCCAGCAGCAGCGGCGGCAGCGCCAGCAGCAGCCAGAGGATCTGAGGGTTGGCAAACGTCATGGCAGTCTCCTCCAGACCGTGTGGCGCAAAAGAATCTCCAGCAGCAGCAAGCCCAGGCCCGGCACGAGGAACCAGGCCAGCAGCTCGTCGTAATGCGAGTATTTTTTCACTTCCGCCTCGGTCTTTTCCAGCTTGTCAATTTCGGCATAGATCGCCTGAAAACGCTGTGAATTATCCGCGCGGTAGTATTTGCCTCCCGTCAGGTCGGCGATCTGCTGGAGCGTATCCTCGTCAATGTTCACCGGCTCCTGCCGGTAGCCAACTTTGCGCCCGCCCCAATAGACCGGCATGGGCGCCATGCCCCGGGTGCCGACGCCGATGGTATAGACCTTCACGCCGAGCTTCCGCGCGGCTTCGGCGACCGTCAGGGGGGCGACTTTGCCGGAATTGTTTTGCCCGTCGGTCATCAGAATCACAATTTTACTCTTGGACTTGAGTTCGCGGAGGCGGTTGACGGCGGCGCTCAGGGCAGAGCCGATCGCCGTGCGGCTGTCATCTATGATGCCCAGTTCGAGCCGCGCCAGGTTTTCCAGGAGGAAGTCGTGGTCGAGGGTCAGGGGCGAGGCGATATAGGCCTGGGTGGCGAAGGCCACGATGCCAATGCGGTCAGCCGGCCGTTTGGCGATAAACTTGCGGAGCACTTCCTTGGCCATTGCCAGCCGGCTGAGGCGTTCATGCTTCATTTCGAAGTCTTCCGAGGCCATGCTGCCCGACAGGTCCAGCGCCACCGCGATGTCCACGCCGCTGGCCGTGACCTTTGTTTCGCTCCGGATCAGGCGCGGCTGGGCCAGCGCAAGGATCAGCAGGGCCAGAACCAGCCAGCGCAACGCCGCCAGGAACGCCCCCGAGCGCGTGCGCGAGACATTGAGGATGCCGCGCACCAGTTGGACCGACGAATAGATAAAGGCCGGCGGCTTGCCCTGCCGGCCTTTGAGCCAGCCCAGCGCCGGCAACAGCAACAGCAGCAGCAGAAAATATGGATGGCCAAAGGTCATGCGGGCGCGCCGCTCTTGACGGCCTCCAGGGTGGCCATGACGGGTTCGGTTTCCTCCACCAGACGCAGCGCGGAGGCGTGCAGGCCCTCCAGTTCGGGCGGACTGGGCTCGTATTTGGCAAATTTCACCAGGTCACAGCGCTGGAGAAACTCGCCCAGACTGTCCTTTTGGTCCGGCGTCAGCAACGGTGTTCCCCGCAGCTCGTGGAGGAACTCCTCCGTGGTGCGTTCGGGCGCCCGGAAGTCGAACCGTTCTTCCAGGTACCCGCGGATGGTGTCGGACACGAGAATGCAAAACTCGCGGGGCTGGCCGAGGAGGGCCAGCGCCTCGCGCAGTTTTTGTTTCGCGCGGAGATGCGGCGGCACGGCCGGGATAATCCGGGCCAGCGCGCGCCGTTTCCGCCAATAGCGCCACGCCCAGAACGCCAGCGCGGCGATCGCCAGCACCAGCAGCCCCCAGAGGACCCAGGCCCAGCCGCTGGGGATCTCCACCGGCGGCTTGATGTCGCGCAGCGCGTTGGTGCCGGTGTGGGCGGCCGCCAGCGCGGAGGGATGGAGGTTGGTGGCGGTCATGGGCGCTGGGGGGCGGAGACTGGGCCCGCGGTGGTTCCCGCGCCATACGCGCCCCGTACGGCGTGCCCGCCCGGCTTCCCTGTTTGAACGCCTCCGCGCATACTTATCCTCGCAGCCTCCGTTTCTCTCTCGTCTCGAAAAACCGGCCCAGCTCGGCCGCGTAGGGCTGGTCGGTGCGCAGGCGGATGGCGTCAATGCCGGCGGAACGAAACAGCCGCGCCAGGTCCGCCTGGGCGCGGGCCTGGCGTTCCGCAAAAGCGGCGCGCTTGCGTTCGTCGCTGGTGTTGATTTCGACGACCTCGCCCGTTTCGGCGTCGTTGAGCACCAGCCGGCCCAGCGCCGGCAATTCCAGTTCATACCGGTCCATAATCTGGACGGCGACCACGTCATGGCGACGGTTGGCCTGGCGCAGCATGGTCAGGGAGGCCTGGGCGAGCGATTCCAGCAGCATCATCTGGGGGCGCACCTTGCGCCGGCGCCGTCCGGACACTTCCACCGGCGAGCCGATGAAATCGGAAATCAGCACCGCAATGGCCCGGTGCGGCGTGACGCGCAGCAGAAACTCCAGCGCGCCGTTCAAATCGGTTCCGCGATGCCGCGGCTCGAAGAAAAGCACCTCGCGAATCACGCGCAGGACGTGGCGGCGGCCTTTGCGCGGCGGGATGAACTTTTCCACCCCGTCCGTAAACAGAATCAGCCCCACCTTGTCGTTGTTGCGGATGGCCGAGAAGGCCAGCACCGAGGCGATTTCCGCCGCCAGCTCGCGTTTGGATTGCGCGTGCGAGCCGAACCGGCCCGAGCCGCTGGCGTCCACCACCAGCATGAGCGTCAGCTCGCGTTCCTCGACGAACTTTTTCACGAACGGATGGTTCATCCGCGCCGTGACGTTCCAGTCTATGAAGCGCACCTCGTCCCCGGGTTGATACTCGCGCACCTCGTCAAAGTTCATGCCCTGCCCCTTGAAGACGCTGTGGTACTGGCCCGCCAGGGTTTCGCTCACCAGGCGGTTGGTGCGAATCTCAATCTGCCGGATCTTCTTGAGAATCTCGCGCGGAATCATGTCAGCAGCCAGGCTGGCGGCGGGGGCGTCCGATGCAGGGCCAACGTCTCACGACCTCATTCCTCGGGCAGGGTTCCGGGCTCGCCTACGGTACCGGCAGCTCGTCGAAGATTTTCTGGATGATGGTCTCGCTGGTTTTCTCCTCCGCCTCGGCCTCGTAGGTAATGGCCACGCGATGGCGCAGCACGTCCATGCCGATGCTCTTGACATCCTGCGGCGTGACGTAGCCCCGGCCTTTGAGGAAGGCATAGGCCTTCGCGGCCAGCGTGAGGTAGATGGTGGCGCGCGGCGAGGCGCCGAGCTGGATGAACTCCCGGACCTGGATTTTGTGCGCCTCCGGGTCGCGGGTGGCGCAGACCAGGTCCACGATGTAATCCTTGACCTTGTCATCCATGTAGATGTCGTTGAGGACCTGGCGGGCATGGAGAATCTGCCGGGGTTCGACCACCCGGCCGGTGACCGGGGTGCCGGAGGTGCGGGCCATGAGCTCGAGGATTTGGCGCTCTTCGGCGCGGGAGGGGTAGCCGATCTTGAGCTTGAGCATGAAGCGGTCAACCTGCGCTTCGGGCAGCGGGTAGGTGCCCTCCTGCTCGATCGGGTTTTGTGTGGCCAGCACCAGAAACGGCTCCTCGAGTGGAAACGTATGGTCGCCGATGGTGACCTGCTTTTCCTGCATCGCCTCGAGCAGCGCGCTTTGCACCTTGGCCGGCGCACGGTTGATTTCGTCGGCCAGCACCAGGTTGGCAAAGATGGGCCCCTTGCGGGTCGAGAAGGTCCCCGCCTGCGGGTTGTAAATCTGCGTGCCGACGACGTCGGCCGGCAGCATGTCGGGCGTGAATTGCAGCCGCGCGAACTTCACATTCAGGCAGTTGGCCAGCGACTTGACCGCCAGCGTTTTGGCGAGCCCCGGCACCCCTTCCAGCAGCACGTGGCCATTGGCCAGCAGCCCGATGACCAGCCGCTCGACCAGATACGTCTGCCCCACGATCACCTTGCCCAACTCGTTAAACAGCGGGCGCACAAAGGCTCCCGCTTCCTGCACCGCCGCGTTAATGGCGTTGATTCCAGTATTCATTGGTTTTGCAATCTTACTGTGCGATGGACAATTAAACCAGAAATTGCGTTCAACCGAAAGGCCGGAAAACCCCGCTTCACCGGCCTGTTTTCGCCGGGAGGCGGCCGCCCGGGGCCGGCGGGCCGGGGCAAAGGACGTCGGAATCCTCCCGTCGCGCCGTTCGGCAACGCGGATTTGTCAAACCCGGCGATCGGGTATAAAATGGCTCGTGAAATTGCCTTTTTCGGTGCCTGTGCGGTTTCGTTCGGCTCTGCCGGCGTTCCTGGGATTGCTTCTGCTCCGCGCCTCCGGGCCCGCCGTGCAAGCCGCGCCGGCCAGCGCGGAGCAGGCGGCGGCGGCGGTCGCCGGCTGGCTGGACTTGTCCGCAACGCCCTTCGGCGAAGCCCTGGGCCGATCCGTGCGGCAGGTGGACACGGCCAGCGACAAAGCCGGCAACCCGCTTTACCACATCGTGAGCCTGGCGCCCGCGGGCTTTGTCCTTGTGGCCGCCGATGACCTGGTCGAGCCCATCATTGGCTTTGCCGCCGCCGGCAAGTTTGTTCCGTCGGAGGATAATCCCCTCGGCGCGCTGGCCAGCCGGGATTTGGCCGGCCGCATGGCCCGCGCGCGCAAGGCCGGCCCCGCGGTTCCGGGTTCCGCCGCCGCCCAGGCGCAAGCCAAGTGGCAGCAGCTTTGCGCCCGGGCGGACGACGCCGCCGCCACGCCCAAGGGGCTTATCGTTGTGTCCGACCTCCGGGTGGCGCCGCTCCTCCAGAGTACCTGGGACCAGGAAACGGCCGCCGGAGTCGGGCTGGCCGCCTGCTATAATTATTACACCCCGCCCTACGGCCCCGGCCGCACCACCAACTATCCGTCGGGCTGCGTCGCGACGGCGATGGCGCAATTCCTACGCTACTACCAGTATCCCGACACCGGCGTCGGGACGGCGAGCTTTACCATCTCCGTCCGGGGTGTTCCCCAGGCCTACTCGTTGCGCGGCGGCAACGGCAGCGGCGGGCCGTACCTGTGGAGCGATATGCCCCTGGCGCCGCCCGCCACCCCCACCACCGCCCAATGCCAGGCGATCGGCGCATTAGTCGCGGATGCCGGCGCCACCGTGAACACCGATTATGCCGCCAATGGCTCGGCGGCGTCGGTGCTGGACGTCAAGGGCGCGCTGCTGGGCACGTTCAAGTTCAGCCATGCCGCGCAGGGCTGGAAAAACAATAAGAATATCGGCGAGAGCCTGACGCGCATGATCAACCCCAACCTGGATGCCCGCGGGCCCGTCCTGCTGGGCATAGACGGGCCCAACGGCGGGCATGCGGTGGTGGTGGACGGCTACGGCTACCATCTGGCCACGCTCTACCACCACCTGAACCTGGGCTGGTCGGGCGGCGCCAATGCCTGGTATGCGCTACCCTTCATTGACGCGGCGGTTTACACCTTCACCACGATAACCAAATGCATTTACAACGCCTACACGAACGGCACCGGCGAGATTATCAGCGGCCGGGTGCTGGACCAGCGCGCCCGGCCGGTCGCCAATGCGACGGTTTCGGCCGTTCGCACCGGCGGCGGCACTTATACGGCCACGACCGATACCAACGGCATTTATGCCCTGGCCCGGATTCCCGCCTCCTCCACCTACACGCTCACCGTCAGCAAGGCCGATTTCAGCAGCGCCGTCAGCAATTTCACGACCGGCGTCTCCGTGAATTTGACGGCCACCTGCGGGAATTACTGGGGCGCCAACTTCACGCTGAACCAGCTCCCGACCGTGCTGGATCGCCTGGAATGGAGCGCCATCGGCGCCACCCAGAGCGTCGGCGCGCCGTTGAGCGCCACCCTGACCGCCCTGAACGCCGACAACGGCATCGTGACTGGTTTCGCCGGCCCGGTGGCGCTCAGCGCCTGCTCCCCGGGCGCTCTCGCGACCAACACCCTGCTCGGAAACCTGGGAAGCCCGCAATCCCAAACCGACCCCAACTACGCGTGGACCCAGGGCTATGAGTTCACACCGGCCACGAATTTGCTGGCCTTCGCCGTTCGCTCCTACAGCGGCACCAAAATCACGCTATGGACCGGGGCGGGGACGTTCATCGCTTCCCGGAGCGTGACCAACCCGCCCGGCACCTGGACTGAGACGGCGCTGGACGCCCCCGTTTTGCTCTCGGCCGGCACGCCGTATCGGTTGGCCGCCCTTTTCCCGGCCGGGGTCCCGCGATACTACACGGTTTACACCGGGACGTGGCCCACGACGTTTGCCCATGGCACCATCGGCCAGGACTGCTATTACATTTACGAAGAAGGCTTCCCCAACCAGGTCCTGGGCTCGGGATACGGCCTCTTTCTCGATCTGCGCTATACCGTTCCATACACGAATGACATCGCCATCACCCCCCCCGTGTCGGGCAGCTTCGTCAATGGCGTCTGGAATGGAAACATCACGGTGGAAACCGCCGCCGCCGGGGTGGTGCTCAAGGCGGACGACGGCGCCGGCCACATCGGCTTGAGCAACCCCTTCAATGTTATCGCGCCCATCCAGCTCCGGTTTCCCCGGATCACGGCGGGAGGCCAGTTCCAATGCACCGTCTCCAGCGCCCCGGGCCTGAAGCTGGAAATCCTGGGCTCGACCAACCTCTTAAACTGGGCGCCCGTGGCCACTCTCACCAACACCAGCGGCGCCTTCCCGTTCACTGACCCGGCCGCCCTTCGCGCGGCCCGCTTCTACCGCGCCCGCCAGTTGAATTAGCCCGCCCGGCAAGCCGCGCCGGACCACAGCCGCGGGGCGGTCTCCGGGGTTTCGGGCGCCCGGGCGCGCCGCCGCCGGTTCGCCCCCGGGATCCGGGCCGCCCCCGGCCCCCGGTGGCAGAAAAGGCTTGCGCCCGGCAGATGCCTGCCGTCACTCTGACCGCAGACCAAGATGAAAACGAACCGGCTCTCCACTGGCGTTGGCACACTGTTGGTTTTACTCGGAATGGCTGCCGGGGGCGCGGCGGCTGCGTTCGGCCAGGACGCCGTATATGCCGCGCGGGTTGCCTCCCAAAGCGACACCAATTGGGATTTTCCCTTCTACTGGATTAATGTCGGCGACTATACGCCCTATAACCCTTCCACCGAACAGAGCTCGGCGACCCAGCCCGTCAGCACCCCTTCCCGCATAGGCTCCTATGTGCATACCGCCCGCCTGATGTCCGTGGGCGGCGGGTTTGGACTGGTCCATATCGCGGGCACCAACGCCAATGCCATTTATGAAGTGCAGATTACCCAGCCGGGCAAGGGGGTGGCGCCGGACATCATCATGAATGTAGGCTCGACCAACGGCGACCTGGGCGGGGTGTTCGGCGCGACGGCCGGCGGCGGCTGGACCAACACCACGGCTTTCCAGCGGAATTATTCCAGCAATCAATGGGCCTTCACCTGCTACCTCACCAACCGGCCCGGGGTCACCCAGCCGCACATAGATTTCAAATATGTCAGCGGCGGCACGGGTTCGGACCGCACCTATGCCGATTGCGTGCGATTCCATCAGATCGGCATCCGCACCAACGTCCCTTCCCCGGTGCGGATCACGCGCCTGGCCGGCGCTTCCCTGGACTACACGGGAGGCGCGGGCGCGCGCTTTGTGCTGCTCCAGTCTCCCAGCCTCCCGAGCGCGCCCGCCAACTGGCAACGCCTCGCCACCAACACGGCCACGCCCGGCTCGTTCTCGATTCCCCCGGCCGGCGCGGCGGCGGCGGCGTTTTATTGCATCCAGGCCGAGTGAAGGTCCGGCTTCCCCGGCGAGCCGCCGCTCCCGTTCTCCCACGCATGAAGCTCCATCCAACCGCGCCAACCGCCCCGCGCCCGCATCGCCGATGCCCGGGCGGCCCGCGCGGGCGCCGCGCCGAAGCCGCCGCCCCGGCGCGCTTCCATTCCTGAGCGTATGCGCCGTTCGTTGTCATTCTCGCGCGGGCGGACGTCCCCGGCGCCGTGGGGGCGGCGGTTCCGGTGGCTGGCGGTGGCGCTGCTGCTTTACACGCTGGCGGGGTTCTTTCTGCTGCCGGCGCTCCTTCGCTGGCAGCTGGTCAAGCGCCTGCCTGGCCTGACGCATCGGCAGGCCGCCGTGCAAAAAGTGAAGTTCAACCCGTATGCCCTCACCCTTTCCATCCAGGGCCTGGCGCTGACGGAGACGAATGGGACGCCCTTCGCCGGCTGGGACGAGCTGTTCGTCAACTTCCAGCTCTCCTCGCTCTTTCACCGGGCCTGGACCTTCCGGGAAATCCGGCTGGAGCGCCCGACCGCCACGATCCTCCGCGCCGCCTCCGGGCAATGCAACTTCGCCAATCTCGGCCGCCCCGCCCCGGCGTCCGCGCCCGCGGCGGACGAAATCCCGAAGCCGCCGCCCGCGGTGCGGATCGGGCATTTGATCGTCACGAATGGCGTGGTCACTTTTGCCGACCAGACCCCGGCCCGGCCGATGCGCCTGGAGATTCACCCGCTGAACCTGGACCTGCGGAACCTGGCCACCCGCCGCGATGAGAAAGGGCAATACGCGCTGACGCTGCGCAGCGCGGACGGCGGGCATTGGGATTGGGCGGGGACGCTCGCGCTCAACCCGCCGCGGTCCGCGGGCACGTTCACGGTGCGCGGCGCGCGTTTGGCGGTCGGCGCGCCCTACCTGGCGGAACTGACGCGGGCGGAGATCGCCGACGGCCGGCTGGACGCCTCCGGGGAGTACCGCCTGGCGGCGGAGCCGGCGCTGCAACTGGAAATCACCCACGCCACGGTGAAAATCGAGCACCTGCAGCTCACCGACCCCGGCGCGGGCGAAACGCTCCTGGCGCTGAACCAGTTCGACGCCGGGGACGCGTCCTTCCACCTTGCCGGCCGGCAAGTCCGCCTGCCGCGGGTGGTGGCCCGGGGCGGCGCGGCGCTGCTGCGGCGCGCGGACGACGGACAATGGAATTGGGCCCGGCAGCTTGTGGCGCGCCCCCCGGCGCCCCCGGCGTCCGCCGCGCCCGCCGCCGCGCCGGCGGAAACCCGCGCGCCGTGGGAAGTGGCCGTGGCGGAGTTCCGCCTGGAAGACTTCGCGGTCGTGGCGGAGGACCACGTCCCCGCGCCGCCCGCGCGGTTGGGGCTGGATGGGTTGCGCATCCGGGCAACCGGTTTTTCCACCCGGCCCAACGCGCCGCTGGCGGCGACGGTGGAGGGCAAATGGCGCGGCGGCGGCACGGTGCGCATCGAGGCGGACGGCACGGTTCAGCCCCCGGCCGGGACGGCAAAGATCGCCCTGGCCGGCTTGGCGCTGCCCCCGCTGCAACCCTACCTCGCGCGGCAACTGCGGCTGGCGCTGCAGTCGGGCGAGCTCAGCCTCAACGGCCAGGCGCGCTACGCGCCCGGCGCCGCTCCCGCCCCGCGGGCGCGATTTGCCGGCGACCTGGCGCTGGCGAAGTTCGCCGTCGCGGAGACGCCGGGCGGCCGCGAACTGGCGAAGTGGGACGAGCTGGCCCTGCGCGGAATCGAGCTGGCGTGGCATACCAATGCCCTGAACGTGGACGAAGCCAGGTTCCAGGGGCTGAAAGCCAGCCTGGTGGTCAACTCCAATGGCCAGCTTAACGTGACGGCTTTGGCCCCGGCGCCGCCCGCCGCCGCCCCCGCCCGCGCCCCCGCAACGCCGCCCGCCGCGGCGGCGGCCCCGGCGCCCGCGGCGTTCCCCCTCCGGATCGGGACCCTGGCCTTCGCGCAGTGCTCCCTTCAGGCCGCCGACGAATCGCTCGCGCCGCCCGTCCATGCCCGCCTCGAGGAGTTCAGCGGCACGATCCGCAACCTGGCCCTGCCCGCCACCGGCCCGGCCGGCGTGGACCTTCGCGGCAAAATCAGCGCCCTGGCGCCCTTCGAGATCACCGGCGACATCACCCCCGAGGCGAAAAATCTCCAGGTGGATTTGAAGCTGGGTCTCAAAAACAGCGACCTGGCGCCGCTGGCCCCTTACAGCGAGAAATATGCGGGCCACCCGCTCCACCGGGGCAAGCTCAGTTGCGACGCCGCCTACAAGGTGGCCAACCGCCAACTGGACGCCCGCCATACGATCGTGCTGGACGGCCTGGCCCTCGGCGCGCGCAACCCCGCCGCCAACGCGCCGAACCTGCCCCTCAAGCTCGCCGTGGCCCTGCTCAAGGACCGCAACGGGCGGATCACCCTCGATCTGCCGGTCAGCGGCAACCTGGACGACCCGAAGTTCAAGCTCGGCGCGATCCTGGGAAAAACGCTCTCGAACCTCCTGTTGAAAGTGGCCGCGTCGCCCTTCGCGCTGCTGGGCGCGATCACCGGCGGCGGCGGCGAGGATTTGCAATACGTGGACTTCCCCGCCGGCGCCGCCACGCTGGCCGGCCCGCAAACCAACAAGCTCGCCCGGCTGGCCCGGGCCCTGCACGAGCGCCCCGCCCTGGGCCTGGAAATCAGCGCCTCCGCCAACGCCGTCACCGACCGCGAGGCGCTGACCCGGCAAAAACTGCTGGCCCGCCTCAAGCTTGCGCGCGCGGAGGAACTGGCCGCGGCGGGCCAGGCACTGCCGCCCCCGGATGAGCTTCAACTCGAGCCCGCGGACTACGACCGCCTGTTGCGCAAAGTCTGCGAAGCCGCCTCCCCGGCGGCGCCGGAAAACCTCCCCGTGCTGGAAGACTGGGCCGCCGCCGCCGCCGCCCCGCCCGCCGGCCCGGACGCGGGCGCCCCCGCCGCCCCCCGCTCCGCCCCGGCTACCGAGAAAGGCGCCTTGTGGCTCCTGCGCCGCTTATTCAGCCCGTCCCCCCCGCCGCCCGCGCCCGCCGCCGCCCCGGAGACGGCGGACACGCCCGCCGCCGCGCCGCCCGCCGCGGCCGGCCTGGGCCGCGCCGAAATGGAGCAGCGGCTGATGCGCGCGCTGGCCGCCACCGACGACGACCTGCGCGAATTGATACGCCAGCGGGCCCAGGCCGTGCGGCAATACTTGCGGGACACCGGCAAAGTCCCGGCCGACCGGCTCTTTCTCGCCCCTCCGCAACCCGTGCCGCCCGGCACCAACGGCCTGGCGCGGGCCACGTTCTCGCTGGGCTGATCCTCCCGCCGCCGCGCGGGCTTCCCGGCCGCCCGCGGGCGCCCCGGGCGGGAGCGGTTGGCGGATCGCGACTTGCACCTTCCCGCCCCCTCTGCGACTGTAGGCCGTGGAATGCGCCTGACCGACCGGCAATCAAATGAACGACGACATCCTTCCCCGGCTGCCTGAGCCCAAGCCCAATGTTGATGAGTTCCGGCGCGTCTTGCAGGGCGGCGACTGCGGGCGGGTTCCGCTGGTCGAGCTGGCGATTGCCGAGGAAGTCCTGGCCGCGCTGCACGGGCGCCCCTTGATTCCGCTCTCCCGCGCGGAGGGCTGGCAGACGTTTCGCGCGGGCGTCCGGCAGCGGGTCCGGCTGCATCGCGCCCTGGGCTACGACTACTACCGGGTCCGGGCGGAAATCCCGTTCCAGATGGAAACCCTGCCCGCGCGCAACACCGCCGCCGCCGCCGCCGCCGACCGGCAATGGGTCAATGAACAGGAGGGGCTCATCAAGACCGCCGCCGACCTGGAAACCTATCCCTGGCCCACACGGGCGGCCATTGATTTCGCGGCGGCGGAAGCGGCGGCGGACGGGCTGCCCGAGGGCATGGGGCTGATCGGCTTCTCCGGCGGCGTGCTGGAATGGTCAAGCAACCTGCTGGGACTGGAGAGCATGATGCTGCTGCTTTACGACGAGCCCGGCCTCGTGCAGGCCGTCGTGGATCGGGTCGGGCAGATCATTTACGAGGCCTTTCACGTCTTTTGCCAGATGGACGGCGTGTTCGCGATCTGGCTGGGGGACGACATGGGCTTCAAGACCGCCACCCTGCTCCAGCCGCGGCACCTGCGCCAATACATCCTGCCCTGGCACCAGCGCTACGCCGAGCTGGCCCACCGCACCGGCCGCCTGTTCCTGCTCCACAGTTGCGGCCATGTCGAGGCAATCATGCCCGACTTGATCGAGACGGTGCGCATTGACGCCAAGCACAGCTTTGAAGACGTGATCGTGCCGGTCGAGGAGTTCAAGCGGCGTTGGGGGACGCGCGTGGCGGTGCTGGGCGGCGTGGATGTGGACCTGCTCAGCCGCGGCCCCGAAGCCGCCATCCGGCGCCGCACCGGGCAGATTCTCGCGGCCTGCGCCCCGGGCGGGGGCTATGCCTGCGGCTCCGGCAACTCCATCACCAACTACATGCCCGCCGCCAATTACGTCGCGATGCTGGAAACGCTGCATCGCTTTAACGGGCGCCTGTAAGCGCCGCCGCCGCGCGCCCCGCGCCTCCCGCCGCCGCCGCGCCGCCGCGGCCGGCGCGCCGGGCTTACTCGATCCGGAACAGCCCCCGGGCCATGACGTAATGCTCCTGGATGTTCATCTTTTCCATCCAGGCGCGCACCTCGAGCGTCTTCCAGGGGCCCGAGCCTTTGCCCTGGCCCGAATCGTTGTCCCACAGCCAGAGCGGCGTCGGCCACAAGCAGCGGGCCGGCTGGACCGCCTGGTAAAACGCCTCTTCCACTCCGTCCTGCCCGTGGTGGGCCATCTGGACGTAATCCGACGGCAGGCGCGCGGCCCGGGGCGAGCTCAATAATTTGCGCCCTCCCTCCACGCCGAGATCGGCGGTGAAGAGAACCGACTTGGCCGCATCCGAAACCCGCAGCACCAGGCTCGAATTATTGATGGCGTTGACCGTGATCTCGGGATTATGCACGCCCAGCACCTCGAAGCGCACGCCGTCAATCGTCATCTCCTGCCCGAGCGCTAGGTCCCGGATCACCTGGTTCGCCTTGCGCAAGGCTTGCTGAAACTGCTCGTAGGGCCGGGTATCCTCCGCGCCCACCCCGTGGGCGTTGACCCATTCCTGCGTGGGCAGCGACCCGTAGATCGCCCGGATGCGCGGCGCGGCGCCCTGCTCCAGCAACTGGCTCAAGGCGCCAAAATGGTCATCGTGCGCATGGGTGATAAACCAGGCCTCCACCTCGTTGCCCAGGGCCGCCAAAAATCCCTTCAAGTAAGCCGCGTCTCCGGTCGTGCCGCCATCCAGCACGATCACTTTCCCGCCCGCCGTGCGCAGGACATAGGACATAATCTGGCTGTGCGTTTGATTGGGCAGTTGCCAGAGCACGAAGGTTTTGTCCGCCGCCGCGCCCGGGCCGCCGCCGCAGCGGCATCCCCACCCGGCGCCAACCGCCCAAAGCCCGATCAGTAAAAACCAGAAGGCACGAAGATTACGCATAAATTACTTTTGCCAGAAATCCCGCGGCGGGTCAATTAACCGGGGCGAGGTTCGGGGAAAAAAAGAGCCTCCCCGCTTCGCCTGTCCCCGGCAGCGCTCCGCCACCCGCTGCGTCATCCAGTTGGCAATGACCGCGCCAACGCGCCGCACATCGCGCGCCCGGGATACGAGCTTCGCCGCGGAAAAGGCAACGTCCCAGGGCAGGGGACCCTCATGCTCTCGCCGGCATATTCAGAATCCCTGCCCGAAGTCCAACTGTGCCAATTTGGCACACCCCATTTTAAGCAGTGAATAACTCAAAGCCCCCTGCGTAATCCCCATAAAACAGCGATCGCCTTAATCCGAAAATACACCGCCGACCAGGGTAATATTTCCTCCATGACCGCGCCAACGAACTGTCCAATTATTGGACACTTCTCCCGCCTGCCGCCAGTCCCACCCCGCGCTCCTTGCCATCGCTACCCGCCCCGATTTTGCGCAATCCGGCTCACTCCAGGCTCTAAAATAGCCAATAATAGGCCGTGTACAAAGGGTGTACAAGGGATGCTCACTGGGTGAACATAGGATTTTAAGTTGGGCATCCGATGAGCATCCCTTGTACACCCCTTGTACACGGCTATAAGAGAGCGGGAAATGATGGGGTCGGCAGGCTGGGAATTGGCCGCGGGATGCGGGTTGGGCGGAGGAGGTTTTAGGGGCGTTGGCGTGTTTTTAAGGGGGGCGAGCTGGCCCTGGTTTGAGGAGCGGCCGATTCAGGACGGCGGGGTTAGGGTGTGCCAAATTGGCACAGTTCGGCACCCGAAGCAGGGGAGCGATCGGGGCAAACGGGACCTGCCGGATGGCGGTTGGGGCAAGGCGGTCGAAGCCGGGTGTTTTTTCGCGGAGGCTAAAGTGCGCCAATCCGGGGAGACTGCGTCGAGTGAGGGAGCGAGGAGGTGAGTTGGCCCCTGTGGCGGGGCCAATCTCGCTATTTCATTCGCCGCGCGAAATGTTAACCGGCCGGGAGGCGGAGCCTGGAACGGCTTTCGCTACTAAGAACCGGCAAGTGGGCAGGGTGATCGTGCGCCGGGTTCGCAGGATTGAAATGCTCAGGGCGGCGTCTTGCGGGCATGCTTGCGCCACCAGCGGCGGTAATCGGTGTAGAGTTGGGTGGAGTCCGGGTGGCCGGCAAAGGCTTTGCTGCCGGGTTTATTCATCAGGCCCTGGTATTGATAGATCAGGATGGTGTCCACGAACGGGGACACGGCGGCCAACTGTTCCTTCACCCGCGAGAAAGGCGCGGGAATGAGGGGGCTGCTCTGCTGGTTGGGCGGGCCTTCCCAGGCGAAGGTTTCCACGTCCGCCCACAGCGCGCGCTGGGGCACGCGGTGGTGCGCCTGGCGCAATTTCTCGAAGGCGGCCGCGCTTTGCGACGGGTTCATGCGCCGGCAGCCGACTTCGTCCTGGTAGGCGATGATGTCCACCTCGAGTTGTTCCAGTTGGCGCACGAACCGATCGTCGTTGACCGCCCGGTGGGTGCCGTAGGGGGCGATAAGCGTCCGGGCCCGGGGGGTGAGGCGGCGCGCTTCGCGGCTGCAGGCGTTGACGTAGGCGATGAATTCGTCGGTGAAATAGGGGCCGAGCGCGGCTTCGTTGGGCCAATACCAGCCGTGAAAGCTGCGGTGGTGGCTGTATTGCCGCGCGATCTCGCTCATCATCTGGAACCGCGCCCGCACCCGCGCCGGGTCGTGCAGGCACTGGTGATCCCAGGGGCCGAACCAATCGCTGCTGAGGAAGAATTTGACGCCGTATTTATCCGCCGCCGCCAGGAGCGCCTCGAGGGGGTCCGCGCAGGCCAGTTCGAGTTTGGGCAGCAGGGGGGTGGTGTAGAATGCCTGGCCGCCTTTGGCGATGGCCAGCAGGACGAGGTATTCCATGCCGAGTTCGGCGACTTCCCGGACGGCCTGGCGCCATTGTTGGGCGGTGTAATTCCGGCAGGTGTCATTCCAGTAAAGGTGGCGGCGGTCATCCCACCAGATGCTGATCCAGCTGCCGCGGATGGGCTGGATGCGGGCGGCGGGGCGTTCGCCGGGCGGGCCGCTCCGCGCGAGGTTGAGCGAGGCGGCGGCCACGCCGGCCCCGAGCAGGCGGAGGAACGCCGCGCGCGAGAGCCGGGGCGGGGGGGGGCCGGCGGGCGGCTTATTTGTCGCGGATGTATTCGTAGATGTTGAGGTAGTGCTGGCCGGGGTGGTTCCAGGAGAAATCATAGTGCATGCCGTTGAGCGTGAGTTCGCGGAAATACTGAGGATAGGCATACCACAGGCCGATGGCGCGGTGCAGCGCGGATTCGATGCCCGTGTTATTGTAGTCGTTGAAGACAAAGCCGTTGCGTTCGTGGTAAGGGCGGTCGGCGTAGTTGGCGTCGAACACGGTGTCGGCCAGGCCGCCGGTGGCCCGGACGATGGGGACGGTGCCGTATTTGAGCGCGATCATTTGCGTCAGGCCGCAGGGTTCGAACAGGCTGGGGACGATGATCATTTCGGCGCCGGCATAGACCAAGTGGGAGAGTTCTTCGTTGAAGCTCAGTTCGAGATGGCAGTCGGGGTTGTCGTTGTAGAGTTGTTTGAGGCGCCAGAAGTGGTGGCCGATGCCACCGTTGGGGCTGGTGCCCAGCAGAACAAACTGGGTGCCGTGCTGGAGGCAGTAGTGCAGGGCGTGGGTGATGAGGGGGACGCCTTTCTGGTGGTCCAGCCGGCCGATATAGCAGACGATGGGCTTGTAGGCGTCCTGGAGCCAGAACCGCTGGCGCAGCGCGTGTTTGTTTTCATATTTGGCGTCGAGGTGGTTGAGGCTGTAGGGGCGCGGGAGGTGGCGGTCGATTTCCGGGTTCCAGACCTCGTAGTCCACGCCGTTGAGGATGCCGCCCAGTTTGGCCCGGTGGACGTACAGGGTATGGCCCAGGCCGAAGTTATGGGAGGTGTTGAGGATTTCCCAGGCGTAGCGGGGCGAGACGGTGGTGACGAAGTTGGCATAGACGATGCCGCCTTTCATCAGGTTGAGGGCGGCGTGATTGAAGTTGTCCTGCAGGCGGTCGGGGTGAAAGAAGTGGGCGTGGCGGTTGAGGCCGGTGGCGCGGAGGATATGCTCGCCGGTGAGGCCCTGGTGCTGGAGGTTGTGGAGGGTGTAGCACACCCGGGGGTGGCGCATGCCCGCGTGCTGGTATATTTCATAAAGCAGGACCGGCACCAGCCCGGTCTGCCAATCGTGGCAGTGAATGACGTCCGGGTGCTTCCCGCTCTGGAGCATGAACTCCAGCGCCGCCTTGCAGAAAAAGGCGAAACGCTGGTCGTCGTCGTGCTGCCCGTAGAAGACGCGGCGGTGAAAGAAATGATGCTCGGAGTGCGGTTCGAGGAAGAAGCATTTGCGGCCATGCACGAAGCCGAAATAGACGCTGCAATGGATGGCGCCGTTGTGCCACGGCACCCAGAGGTCCTGGAAGGTGAGCTGCAGGCCGTAGATCTGGTCGTAGCGCAGGCAGTCGTATTTGGGCAGGATGATTTCGACCGAGTTGCCGCGGATTTCCAGTTCCCGGCTCAGGCCGAAGACGACGTCGCCCAGCCCGCCCACCTTGGCCACCGGGGCGCACTCGCTGGCAATTTGCACGAGGTACATATTCGGGTTAGGCGTTGCGCAGTTGGTGCATGGCCGCATCCAGCAGGGCGTAGGCCTGCTCCAGCTCGTCAAACGAGCGGGACACCCAGCGGCTGCCCCAGTAGAAGTTGCAACTGGTTTCGGCGGCCAGCAGGTGATCGAAGGCGCGCACGATCAGGCGCCGTATCTCCTCCGGGTGGGTCAGCGCCGCCAGTTGCTGGTCGAAGGCGCGCTTGACCTGCCAGTAGTATTCGCTGGCGCGGCGCACTTCGTCCCATCCCTTTTTCTGCAGCAGCGAGCCGGTCCACTGCGTGAAATCGCCGCCCCACTGGTGCTCGGTATTCCAGGCGCCGGGATGCACGTCCACTTCCTCGGTGGGCGGGTATTGCGCCAGGTATTGGCTGATGTGGATGGGGGTGAAGCCCAGCGTGCCCGCCCGGAACCGGTCCAGGAGGGGGCGGTAGAAGAAGCCCCAGAAGCCGCTCTCGATTTTCGTCGTGCGGAACCAGCCGCCGTTCTCGCCGTCCGTCCAGGTCGTCACCAGCGCCGGGAAATCGCAAGGCCGGGTGCGCTCGTGGATTTCCTGCTGGAACCAGCCGGGGTCGGTGCCCGAGAGTTGGGCGTTGGAGAGTTCGCGGTCGCGCGGCACGACGATGATCTCCGCGCCCTCGTAGCGCGCCCGGTAGGGCCGGTAGCGGAGTTCCTCCCAGCGCATGGGGCGCCGGGGTTTGAGGTAAATCGAATCCACCAGCACGTACTGGTAACCGTGCCGCGCCAGCATGGGGATCATTTCCATGCAGAACCCCATCTCCGGCGGCCAGAACCCCGGGAACCGGTCCCGCCCGAGCAGGTGCCGCCCCAGCCCCTGCCACCATTCGGTCTGGGCGTCCCAGTCCGCTTGGGGGGTCAGCGGGTACACCGGGTGATACAGCCCGCTTCCCAGGTACTCGATGTTCGCGCGCCGGTACCGGTTCAGGAAATCCTCGATGTCCGCCACCTCCGCGAAGGTCTGCCGCACGCCGGGGTCTTCGAGTTGCTTGAGCAGCGTGCCGGAGAAGCTCAGGTGCAGCCGGGCCACGTCTTCATAGCCCTCGAGCATGCGCGTGGGGCGGTCGTAGCACCAGAGAATCTGCCGCGCCTCCCAGCTTTCCGCGGAATTATGCAGCGCCACGAGGTTCCCCGGCGGCTGGTGCATGTGCAACCCTAACGCGTGATAAATCTCGGCCATACAAGAGTCTGGTTGAATACGGTCCGGGCAAGCCTACCGTGAATGGCGGCGGTTTCAAGGGCGTATGTGGGGGCGGATTTCACTGGACAAGCGGCGCGGGGCGCGGCAGGGTGGAGGCATCGTGGCAATACAGTCGTTAAACTAAGGCATCGCGTTTGAATTGAATTATGACACCGGTTTCCCGTCGCACCTTCCTGGGCCAGTCCGCGCTCACCGCCGGGCTCGCGCCCCTCGCCCTCAGCAGCCTCACTTCCAGCGTCTTTGTCCGCAGCGCGCGCGCCGGTGAGCCAGGCCCGAATGGCAAGGTGCGGCTGGGGATCATCGGCTGCGGCGGCATGGGGCAGGGTGACCTGGCGTGTTTCCTCCAGAATCCCGAGGTGGACTGCGTCATGGTCTGCGACGTGGATGATGCCCGGATCGCCAAAGGAGTGGAGATTTGCCAGCAGAAGCGCGGCCGGAAGCCGGACACGGCGCGGGATTTCCGCCGGGTGCTGGATCGCAAGGACGTGGACGCCGTGCTCATCGCTACGCCCGATCATTGGCACGCCCTGCCCACGGTTCTGGCCTGCCAGGCGGGGAAGGATGTGTACGTCGAGAAGCCGCTGGCCACCACCATTGACGAGGGGCGCGCGATGCTCGAGGCGGCGCGGCGGCATCAGCGCGTGGTGCAGATGGGCTCCCAGTGGCGCAGTTGCAACCATATCGTCGAGGCGGGCGAATTCATCCGCTCCGGCAAGCTCGGCAAGGTCAGCATCGTGCGCGGCTGGGCGTACCTGGACTGGCTGCCCAGTATTGGCAAGCCGGCGGATTGCCCCCCGCCGCCGGGAGTTGACTATGACCTGTGGCTGGGGCCCGCCCCCGAACGGCCGTTCAATCCCAACCGGTTCCACTTCAACTTCCGCTGGTTCTGGGACTACGCGGGCGGCTTGATGACCGACTGGGGCGTGCATCTCATCAACATGATGCTCATGGGCATGAACCGGGAAGCGCCCCGGAGCGCCTACTCCTGCGGTGGCAAGTTCGTTCTGGATGACAACTCGGAGACCCCGGATTCCCAGGTGACGGTCTATGAGTTTCCCGGCTTTACCCTCATCTGGGAGCATAAGGCCGGTCTGGACAATGGCCTGTATAACCGTTCATGGGGCGTCGAATGGAGCGGCACCGAAGGCAATATCATCCTGAATGACCAGGGGTGGGAGATCCGCACGGAAAAGAAGCGGGCCAACCTCGATAACCAGCGCAAGCCCGGCAGCCCCGACCCGCGCCCGGCCCATGTGCGCGACTTCCTGGACTGTATGAAATCGCGCCGGCAGCCCGTGCTCAACCTGGACGTCGGCCATCACGTGTCCACCGTGGCGCACCTTGGCAACATTGCCTACCGCGTCGGCCGCAAGATTGTTTGGGATGCCGCCGCCGAGCGGGTGGAGGGCGACGCCCAGGCCGACAAGCTGGTGGGGGTGCGCTATCGCAAGCCGTGGAAGCTGCCGTACGCCAAGCGCGCATAGCGGGCGCGGGCGCGGGCGGTTGAGGGACTATCCACGCCGGGGTGTCCCGGCCGCGCCGCCGCCGGGGCGGGGAGCCGCCGTGTGGCGGAATCTCAGAGCAGCTTGCTCAGCAGCTCGTCGTTGGTCTTGTGCTTTCGGAGCGCGGCCACCAGGGTTTCCATCGCTTCCACCGGGTTGAGGTCCACCATGGTGCGGCGGAGCTTGCGCACGGCTTCGATCTGGTGCTTGGGGAAGAGCTTTTCCTCCTTACGCGTGCCGCTCTTGGGGATGTCAATCGCCGGGAAGAGGCGCCGATCCGACAGCTTGCGGTCTAAAATCAATTCCATGTTGCCGGTGCCCTTGAACTCCTGGAAGATCAGCTCATCCATGCGCGAGCCGGTATCCACCAGCGCGGTGGCCAGGATCGTCAGCGAGCCGCCCTCTTCGATCTTGCGGGCCGAGGCGAACATTTTGCGGGGGATTTCCAGCGCGCGCGCGTCCACGCCGCCTGTCATGGTGCGGCCGCTGCCGCCGTGCGCGCTGTTGTAGGCGCGCGCCACGCGGGTGATGGAGTCGAGCAGCACGAAGACGTCCTTGCCCGATTCCACCATGCGCCGGCACCGCTCAATCATGAAGCGGGAAAGGCGCACGTGCGTCTCCAGGTCCTGGTCGTTGGACGAGGCCACGACTTCGGCTTTGACGGAGCGCTGAAAGTCGGTGACCTCTTCCGGGCGTTCGTCAATGAGCAGCACCAGCACGTGGACTTCCGGGTGGTTGGCCGTGATGGCGTTGGCGATTTGCTTGAGGATGGTGGTCTTGCCGGTGCGGGGCGGGGCGACAATCAGCCCGCGGGTGCCCTTGCCCAGCGGGGTCACCATGTCAATCACGCGGGTCTCGATGAGGTCGGGCGTGGTTTCGAGGCGAAACTTCTCGATGGGATCAATCGTGGTGAGGTTCTCGAACCGCACCGTCTTGGTGTAATCCGAGAAGGGGACTCCGTTAACCTTGTCCACCGACTTGAGCTGCGGGCTGTTGCCGCGGTGCGGCGGCTGAGTGGGGCCGGCCACGAGGCAGCCCTCGCGCAGAAAGCTCCGCTTGATGGTGTCCGGCGTGACAAAGATGTCCGACGGTTTGGGATGAAAATGATTTTCGGCGGTGCGGAGAAAGCCGAAGCCCTTCTCGGAGATTTCCAGGTAGCCGGCGCCTTCAGTGGTGGCGGCAGTATTTGCGTTGTCGGTATTGGCAGCAGTGCTCATACAAGTCTGTGTGTCATCGAAGGCTTTCCGAATGAATCCCGGAAAACCACTTATGGGCTTGGAATTCTTGAGAAGCCGCAGCGGAGGGTGGTCTTCGCCGAACCCGCCCACCGCGGTTAACAAACCTTCGATGCCCCTATAACTACCGTTAACCCCCGGGGACCGCAACAACTATTTTCAGATATCTTTACCCGCCCAGTTGAGCCCGGGCTTCGTCCGCCAGGGCGGTGCTCAGGTAGCGCTCGCCGGTGGAATTGGCGATGGTGACAATCAGCTTGCCCCGGTTTTCCGGCCGCCGGGCGACCTGGATCGCGGCCCAAACATTGGCGCCCGAGGAAATGCCCGCGAGGATGCCCTCTTCCCGGGCCAGCCGCCGGGCCATGGCAAAGGCGTCTTCATTGCTCACCTGGATGCACTCCACGATCTGCGGATTGCCGCGGGCGTCTTTGAGGTGCAGGTTTCCAGGGATGAAGCCGGCGCCCGCTCCCTGGATTTTATGCGGTCCGGGCTTGAGCGGCTGGCCGGCGAGGGTTTGCGAGATGACCGGGGAGTCTTTGGGCTCGACGGCAATGGCCTGCAAGGAGGGCTTGCGCGCCTTGAGCACCTCGCAGCAGCCGGTCAGGGTGCCGCCGGTGCCCACCGCGGCGACGACCATATCCACCTTGCCGTCCGTGTCGGCCCAGATTTCCTCGGCCGTGGTTTTGCGGTGAACCTCGGGGTTGGCCGGGTTCTCGAACTGTTGCGGCATCCAGGCGTGCGGGGTTTCCCGGGCCAATTGCGCCGCTTTGGCGATGGCGCCCTTCATGCCCTCCGCGCCGGGGGTGAGGACGAGTTTGGCGCCCAGCATGGCCAGCAGCGTGCGCCGCTCCTGCGACATCGTTTCCGGCATGGTGAGGATGAGCCGGTAGCCCTTGGCCGCGGCGACAAACGCCAGGGCGATGCCGGTATTGCCGCTGGTGGGCTCGATGATCACCGTGTCTTTCGTGAGCACCCCGCGCCGCTCCGCATCTTCAATCATCGCCTGCCCGATGCGGTCCTTGACGCTGCCCAGCGGGTTGAAGAATTCGCACTTGAGCAAAATCGTGGCCGGCGCTTCCGCGGTGACTTTGTTCAAGCGCACCAGCGGCGTGCGCCCGACGGTTTCCACAATATTGTTATAGATACGGCTCATAATATTTCAAAAGCTAAGGGCGCGAGCCCGGGTTAACAGTAATTCGCGCGCTAATGTTCACTATAAACCAGGGTTGGGCAAGTGGAAAGATGCCGGCCGCCAAAGGCCCGGGGTGAAAACCAAAAGTCCCTGCCCGGCCGGGGGGCCGAACAGGGACTCAATGGGGGATGGGAGTTCGCCACGCTCTCTTTCCCGGTGCTGGCATTAGGCGCCGAACCGGCTGCCAGCTTCCCGACGCTATTCTCCACGGCAAGCGGAGTTACCGGCCTCATAGCAGGGCCGTGCAGCGCCTTGCGGCGGCTGAATTATTGAGTGAGGCTTTTCAGCTCGCTTGGGCTGGTGGTTGCGCCACCGGCTTGCGAACCAGGTCAAGACACGTCTGCGGCTTGGGATCCGCGTCTTCACCACTTAGCGCCGGGACGGCCGCTGCTTCTGGCAGCGCGTTGGCTCGGTGCCACGGGTCTCGCCTCTTAACTCTCAGGTTGCCTTTAGTCCACAGGCCAGCGGTGTCGTTTTTAACATCGCCGACTCTTTGGAAGGTTTTCACGAGCCGTGCCGAGGCCGCGTGTCCTTCCCGGTTCGGACGCTCACTTTGTCTCGCCTTTCAGCGTCTTTCCTTGGGCCGACCTCCTTCCGGAGACCGCCAGAGCCGCCCGCCCGTGCTGGTGCACAGTAGCAACCGGATACCCTCTGGGTAACTGCGATGGGCCCAGGCTCGAAACCTGCCCGGGCGCCTTGACTCGATTCGGAGCGGTTTCTCATCGCTCCTGATCGCTCAGTCCCTTTTTCGCGTTTACTGACAGCGCGCGAACGCTGCCAGAGGAACTGGTGAATCCTGCCTCTGCCACCGGCCTTTACGATCCGGCTTGGGAGGGGTTGTGCCAACCAGCCTGGCCCAACCTTTCCCCAGTCACCTGGGATTATCTCTGAAACTGCGGTTCAATGCGTTGACTGTTCCCGCACGTCTCAGTTCTTTCAATGAACTGCTCATAGCTTACCCGAGATTCCATTTCCGACAACAAATCCTTATGCACAGCTTATTCACCGATTCGGCCGGATGCCGGGTTGGTGTGGCAGGCAAATCACCCAATGGGGCCAAGGGTTTCCTGCCTCGGGCTCGCGAGTTATTCACAATGCCAAACTTTCATCCCCGGCGGCGGTGAACAACTTTTTCTCCCTGCGGTTGACAGTTTCGACGGAAAAGCTGGCCGGAGCGATTGAGCGGAGCAGGTCTTGCGAACGCCGCCATGCCGGGGGCGCGACTGGCGAAATGGCAACGACAACGCCGGGCCGGCGCGCGGAGGCGGCCGGTTCGGCAACAGAGCGGAAGTGGCCTTCGGACATCGTCCGGGTTGAGCCCGGAGAATGCGCCCGCCCAGGCCCGTCAACGGCAGGCGCGGAGAAAGGAGCGCGCCGCGGGTTGGCCGCGGGGCGCGGGAGGGGGTTCAGGCAGCCGGCGCGGCCGCCGGGGCGGATTTGGCCTTCCCTTTAGCCTTGGCGGCAGTTTTTTTGCGCTTCAAATAAGCGTTTCGCCGTTTTCGCTTCTCGACCTTATTGTATTGCTTGCCCATAACACGCTTTACTTTCTGAATCTATTTCGATTGTTTGACCCACTATGAAGACTCGTTGGGAACGATTCAATATCTATTTGCTGCTGGCGGCGGCGGTCGCGGCGGTGGTGCTCTGCGGATGCCAAAGCGCCGCTCCATCCAAACCCGGCAAGCTGCTCGCCGTTCTGCGCCTGCACCTCGAGACCACCCCCGACGGAACCAACACGCTGAACCACATCCCGGTTTATCGCCTGAATCCCGTCCAGATCTGCGCGCAAAAGCACGCCTTTCTCGACGAAGGCCATGTCGCCGAGGCCAAGGTAATCGAGGTCGTGGGCGGCTTTGCGCTTTGGATCAAATTCAACTCCGCCGGCACCGCGCTGTTCGAGGAATACACCACGGCCAACCGCGGCCGGCGGATCGCCGTCTTCAGCCAGTTTGGCGAGCGGATCAAAGACTCGCGCTGGCTGGCCGCTCCCATCATCTCCCGGCGCGTGACCGATGGCATTTTCACCTTCACCCCGGACGCGACCCGTTCGGAAGCGGAGGAAATCGCGCTTGGCCTGAACAACGTGGCCCGGAAGGTCCAGAAATAGCGCCCGCCCGCAGCGGCGTTTTCGCCCGGGGAACCGCCGCCCGTCGCGCGCGCGGTTTTTGCTCGCAAACGTCCGGCCTTGCGGCTAGGCTGTAAGCGTAAAAGCATGCGTGAGCCGGGTATGAAACCCCAGGTTGATTTCGAGTGGCGCGGCGGGCCGGCAGCGAACGCCCGCCGGAGGGCGGCGCGTGGCGCGCGGGGTTCCGCGTTCACGTTGATCGAGTTGCTGGTCGTCATTGCCATCATCGCCCTCCTGGCGGCGCTGTTGCTCCCCGCGCTGGCGCGGGCCAAAGACAAGGCCTGGACCGTTGGCTGCATGAATAACCTCAAACAGTTGGCGCTATGCTGGCACCTGTATGCGACCGACAATGCCGATCTGCTGGCGCCGAACAACTCGATCATGGTCTTTAGCGGCCCCTCATGGAGCGTGGGCGCGGCCAGCATTTCCTGGTGCCCGGATTCCCCCCGCACCGACACCAACACCCTGGCTTTGCAAAGCGGCGTGTTGTTTCCCTACAACACCTCGGTGGGCATTTATCACTGCCCCGCGGATCAGTCGAAGGTGGAGAGCGCGGGCCTGCCGACGGCGCAGCGGCGCAACCGCAGCTACAACATGAGCCAATCGGTGAATGGGTTTCCCGAATACCTGGAGCAACTGGGCATTCCCGGCCTTTCGGACATTCCCTCCTGGCGGAAACTCACCGAGATTCGGCGCCCTGTGCCGAGCCGGCTTTTCGTGTTCATTGACGAGCACGAAGATACCCTCTACGACGCCCAGTTTGGGAACCCGGCCGGCGCGCCCTGGTGGGGGCCCATGTGGTTCGATATGCCGGCCGATCGGCATAATCGGGGCGGTTGCCTGACTTTTGCCGACGGGCATGTCGAGCGATGGCGCTGGAAGGTGGCCAAAACCGGGGCCTATCCCGGAAAGGTCCCGGACACCGGCGAAATGCCCGACTATCACCGCATCCAGGACGCCATGAAGTGCTGGAAAGACAAGTGATCCCGGGGCGCGGCCGCCGGGACGGTTCCGCCGCGCCGGTTCACGGCGACTTGCCGCTTGCGCTCCGGGCGGGAGCCGATAATCCTCGGGCGCACAATTATGAACTACAACATTTCCCGGCAAGCCGCAGCGCTGTCCCCCTCGCTGACACTGGCGATTGACGCCAAAGCCAAGGCCATGAAGGCCGCGGGGGAGGACGTGGTGGGGTTTGGCGCCGGCGAACCGGATTTCGACACCCCCGCGCACATCAAGGAAGCCTGCGCGCGGGCGCTGGCGGACGGGTTCACCAAGTACACCCCCGCCGCCGGCCTGCCGGAGCTGCGGGCCGCCATCGCCGACAAACACCAGCGCGAGAATGGGCTGGCCTTTAAACCGTCGCAGATCATCGTCTCGTGCGGCGGCAAACATTCCTGCTTCAACGTCATTTTCGCCACCTGCCAGGAGGGAGACGAAGTGATCATCCCCGCCCCCTACTGGCTGAGCTACCCGGAGATGGTGAAAATGGCCGGCGCCCGGCCGGTCATCGTTCCCACGACCGACCGCACCGAGTTCAAGCTCACGGCGGATGCCTTGCGCGCCGCCATCACCCCGCGCACGCGCCTGTTCATTCTCAACTCGCCCAGCAACCCCACCGGCTCGGTTTATACGCCGGACGAAATCAAGGCCCTGGGCGACGTCTGCCTCGAACACCGCGTCCTCATCATGAGCGATGAGATTTACGAACACTTGCTCTACGATGGCGCGGTGGCCCGGAGCGTGGCCGGGTGCTCCCCCGCCCACGCCGCGCAAACCATCATCGTGCATGGCTTCGCCAAAGCCTGGAGCATGACCGGCTGGCGGCTGGGCTGGTGCGCCGCGCCCGAGCCGATTGCCCGGGCGATTGACGCCGTGCAAAGCCACAGCACCAGCAACCCCACCAGCTTCGCCCAAAAAGGCGCCGTCGCCGCGTTGACGGGCCCGCAGGACCATCTCCAGACCTGGCTGGCGGAATTCGACCGGCGCCGCACCCGCGCCTGGAATGCCCTCAACCGCATTCCCGGCCTGAGCTGCGTCAAAGCCAAAGGCGCCTTCTACCTCTTCCCGAATATCGCCGGCACCGGCCTGAAGTCCACCGACTTCTGCGCCCGGCTGCTCGAAGCCGAAAAAGTGGCCGCCGTCCCCGGCATCGCGTTCGGCGCCGACGATTACATCCGCTTGAGCTACGCCACCAGCATGGCGAATATCGAGAAGGGACTGGAGCGGATCGAACGGTTCTGCCGATCACTGGCGCGCTGAGGCGCGAAACCGGCGGTTAACCGGCGCCGCGGCCAGGCGCGCGCGCCGCCAGTCCATCCGGCGGCGATCCGCCGGGAGCAGGACGCGGGAAAAAAGGGGACGCCTTAACGGCAGGAAAGCCAGCGCCCATAACGGCCTTCACGCATGTAGGCGCGCTCGGTGCCATCTCCCAACACCTCGAAGAGCTTGGCCGCCCGCAACCGGTAGCGGCGGTGGCAGTTCAAGCACTCGTACTCGATGAGCGGCGGCTCATTCGGCGCGGTTTCAGTGTCCTTGACCACGAGCCAGTTGGCCCCCGCGTGGACGGGCCAGTTGGACGGCCGCGGCTGATGACAATGGCATTGGGGAAGCAACCGGGTCGCAATTTCCCGCGTGGGCGGAAGGGAGGGGTCAGGGGCATTCATAAATATGCAATCTATTGCCGTTCCGCTATAACACTGCGCCTCTGGCCCAGGATTTCAAGCCCAATTTCTGTCCCGAACTCGAACCGACCCGGGCAACGCGCCGTGCCGGGTTTGCCGTTCACACGCTCAAATCCCCGATCACGCAAGCCCCGATCCTTTTTTACGCATTCGCCCGCCGGATTTCCACAACCCCCCGGACGAGGCAATCTATGGCCTGGCTGAACGGCAAATCCGCTGCGATTCATCGTCCAACGGAAGCCGATTTCCCAGCCATTGCGCCGTCATAGTGGTTCTACATCGTTAACGTAGCCAGGGGGAGCCGGGATTTAGTGGAGCAGTTCAACCGCCCGCCCTTGTTTCAGCGGATCCTGGGCGGGCCCAGCCGCCCAAACCGCAGCCCTGGCGGACTCTTTGTTTAATAAATTCAAGGGCACGCCTGCTGAATCCCAGGTCTTTCGCCGATAAAATCAATAGATCAGGCATAAAAAGGGGTAAAATAGAGGCAAAACCCGAATCATGCCGACTTCGGCGCACCCTGAACGCCCCCTGAATTTACCCTGCCTTTAGGCCGTGTACAAGGGGTGTACAAGGGATGCTCATCGGGAGTCCATTGGATTTTAGCTGGTACACCCGGTGGGCATCCCTTGTACACCCCTTGTACACGGCGTATGGCTAGGGGTAGGCAATGATGGTAACGACTATAAATTCAATAGGTTAGAGAAGCCGTGGGGAAATCCTCTTTCCTCACATAAAAGCTTGAAAAGGAATGGCCTCCGAACCAAAGCATTGCTGGGGAAGAAGCTCGGCAGAATGAAATGAACCAGTCGCGGTTAAATGACATCATTCTGGAGGCCGGAAGCTCCTCTCTGCGGCCTCCTCGCCGCCGAGGAGAAACAGAAACTCAAAGCGCATCCTCAGCGGCAGTCGCCGTCATAACCGGGGAGGACAATTCGGGCGCAAATGATGTTTGGCGTTTTTTTACTGGCCAACTGAGGCTTCTTAGGGTAGTCTCCCCAATAGTTATGTATTCAACTACGCGTGCTATGATTCGTTTCACTCTCATTCGGCGCATAATTGCAGGCTTGGGCTGTTTGCTGCTGGCACACGCCCTGGCATGTTCGGCGGCCCTGGTCTTTTATACTGATGCGCAGGGCGAGTTGGTAGGCTTTGAGCGGGCGGACGCCACGGAGGTGGTGTCGGCGGTGCAGGCGCTGGCGGTGGTGCCGACGGCGGCGGAGTTTGGCGGGGGGGGTGCGCTGAGCTCCGGGGTGCTGCCGGGGGTCCAGGTGCAATCGGTGCAGACCGTGGGGGATACCACGACGGTGAGGTTTTCGATGGACATATTGGGTGCGGGGTTGGACGAAGCCCGGCTGACCACGATACTCAAGCAGGTGCGGGCGACGTTATGGCAGTTTGGGGTGAACACCGGGATTCGGCTGGAGACGGAGGAGGGGCGGTTGTTGAGCAGTTATTTGCCGGCGTCGGAGCCGGTGGAGCCGGAGGCAGGGGCGGTGGCGAAGCCGGCGCCCGCCGGGGGCAAAGTGAACAATTTGGCGGGGAAAAACATAACGTTGGGGCCCAGTCATGGGCGGTATTGGGCGGGATTTTGGGCCTGGCAGCGGTCCGACCCATGCGGGTTTGGGGAAGCGGTGCTGGAGGATGTCAATTCCATTCGGTTGATTCAGTTTCTCTACCAGTATTTGGTGCAGGATGGGGCGACGGTGCATGTGGCGCGGCAATTGAACGAGGGGGATTGCTGTCATGGGGACACCGGGCTGGCGTGGTACAAGATGTGTGCGCAGAGCTGGCTGCGCGCCAGCGGGCTGCCTTGCAGTGTTTGGGCCAATTCGAGTGGGAATTGCGGGGCGGACACGGCGGTTAACCGGAGCAGCGATGACATTCGGGCGCGGCCGAAGTTTGCGGATTACCGGGGTTCGGACATTTACATTGCGCACCATACCAATGCGGGGGGCGGGGGCACGGCCAACGGGACGGAGACCTGGCGCGACACGGCCATGGAATACCCGGCGCACGTGGCGAACAGTCTTACGCTGGCCAACAAAGTGCAGGCCAGTGTGGTTAATGCGATACGGGATATGTATCCGGGGGAGGGGGGATGGGCCAATCGCGGGGTGAAGGATTCGGCGGGCGGGTTTGGGGAGATCCGGATTCCGAATCGGCCGGCGATCTTAATTGAGCTGGCGTTTCATGACAACTGTTCGCGTGATGCCGCCTATTTGACGGACAATTTCTTCCGGTCGGTGGCGGAGTGGGGATTGTATCGGGGGGTATGCGAGTATTTTGGGACGGTGCCTTCGTGGGACAAGTATTCGGGCGAGTATGTGAGCGACACGATTCCGGCGACGATGAATCCGGGGCAGAGCTATAGTGTGAGCGTGACGTTCCGCAACCGGGGAGTGGTGTGGTCGGAGACGCGCGCGTTTCGGCTGGGGGCCGTGGGAGACAGCGATCCGTTCACGGGCACGACCCGCCAAACGATCACGGGCGAGGTTAAGCCCGGCAACACCTATACCTTTAACTTTACGCTGACGGCACCGGTCACTCCGGGGACGTATACGACGGATTGGCGAATGGTGCGCGATGGTTACGCCTGGTTTGGGCCGACGCTAACCAGGCAAGTGACGGTCGGCAGTGGCAGCGGTTCTTGCTGCGGCGGGAGCGATAACAATCGGGGCAGCCTGCCGCCTGCGAATTGGACACACGACACCGGGGAATTCAATCCATCGTTAGAAGGAACGTGGTCTTCGGCACTGAACTGTGGCGGGGCCGATTATTGGTATACGGGCCGCCTTTCGGGCACGCGCAACGCGTGGTGGGATGCGGGGTGGGATTTTCGGGGCCGTTACGCCTTTGATTTTCTCATTCTCGCTTGCCAGGGCGGTTGGCGCGGGGTGCCCAATTACCGCTGCTACCGGCGCGACGGGAGCGAGATTCTGGGCTGGGGGGTTAATCAATGCGACCAGAATGGCTGGTGGAATTTCTGGACGGGCAACTTTAATGGGAACAGCGATCGGTTTTGGCGATTTCGTATTCGGGGAGAGGATTCGGCGAAATGCGGGACGGCGAACACGATTGTTGCCTGTCGCGCGCGTTTCTACGGAGCGAAGTGGTACTACATAAACGACTGGGTTTGCCTGGGCGGCTACAGTTCCAGTTCCGTTAGCGACACGCATGGCTTTGACGAAGCCAATGCGTATCTCTACCCGGCTATAGATACGAGTCATGGCAACGTGATTGCCCCGGCCCTGTTCAACGGCAAGGTTCCAGGCCGCGTAAAGACCGGCGATTGCAATCATGCCAACAGCCTCAACTTCAAGGGCAACGCCGCAAGCTACGGGGGCGGCGACAACATGGATTCCTACGGCTTTGCCTGGGCTTATGCGCCCGAGGGCGCGGGTCCCAAGTTTCTGATTGGCTCGGATGACGGTAATCGGGTGTGGGTCAACGGCACCCGGATTAACGACAATAACGCATACCGAGGGCTCACGCGCGATGCGGATGAGACCGGGGGAATCGGCTTTCAGAAGGGATGGAATCGGATTCTGTTCAAAGTGCATAATGGCGGCGGTGGATTTGAGGGGACGATAAGCTTGCGGAATGGAGGAACCCGTGATTGGAACGAGCCAAGTGTGACCGTCTTCGATATGGGAAACGGGGTTTATAGTTTTGGCGCGGGTTTTGAGCAGGACTGGTGGTATCCGTGCATCGGCGTGGCGAATTTCTATGGCGCGAGCAATCCGCAGCCCAACAGCAATCATTACGGCAATAATACCACCGTCGCCGCCAGCGGCAGTGCGCAGGGCTGCGGCCCGGTGCCTTTTTGGAAGGTGATGCAGTTTCAGTGGGGATACGGCATCCCGGTGAGCAATTACGCGGACGTGAGCGCCAGCGGAACGAGTTGGTCGCACACCCAAACCGGGGTGACCGGGCATCGGCGGTTTCACTTTTTCGCGGTCAGCCGGTCCGGGCGAACTTCATTCCAGAACAGCGGCGTGAGCGGGGGATGGAATTGGGTCGGGGGCGGGTCGGGGAACTATATGGATGTGTATGTGGACAATGTGGCGCCGGTTAATCCGAGCTTCACAACCGCCTCTGCCGTGAGCACCACCCAGATTAACCTGGCTTGGGCGATTCCCCTGGATCAGGGGGTGGGCATTGTGGCCGGAGCGACGGAGGCCGCTGATGAGACGTCCGATTCCTCCGCCAATTACTACCGGCGGGGCGACGTGGGAGTGCAGGTATATCGGGATGCCGTGGCGATTTCGGCCTGGGGCGTTGGGACCTCGAAAAATGACACCGGCTTGACGCCCAATAATCCCTACACCTACACGATAGAGGCGCGGGATAATAACAGCCAAAGCCGCGGGGCGTGGGCCAACACCACCGGGCGGCAAGGCGCGACGGTTGTTTGGACCCTGTCAATGCCACCCGTGGCGGGCAGTGTGGTGCCGGACAATTTAACCCCTTGCGCGGGCAGCCCGGTGACGTGGTCCGCCACGGAAGGCTTCGGGGCGGGCAGTGTTGCCAAGTACAAATATGCCTGGAATCAAAGCCCGACGTATGCCTGGACTGGGTCCGAGCCGGATTGGTCCGTGGATACCCTCCAGACCATTCCCGCGGTTGCGGGGACGTGGTATTTGCACGTGAAAGGATATAACGGAGCGGGGGTGGAGAATGGGACCCATGCTTATGCGATAACGACGCTGGCGGCACCGACGACGACGGGCATTGCGGGCAGCAGCGCGGTGGCGATAGGGCAGGTGGGGGAGATTTACACGGTGACCCCGCCACCGGCCAGCGGATCGAGTTTTGTGTGGAGCGTGCCCGGGGGCGCGGTGATCACCGCCGGTGGAAGTGGCCCGAACAATAGTCAGATTGTGGTTACGTTTGGAAGTTCGAGCGGAGATGTGACGGTGCGGGAGACGACGGCGGGAGGATGCGAAGGGCCGTTGGTGATGAAAGGGGTGACGGTGGGGCCGAATCGGGCGCCCGTGGCTGGGGCGGTTAAGACGATTAGCACGACGAAGAACACACCGGTGACCATTTACAAGGTGAAACTGCTGGCGGGGGCGACGGATGCCGATGGAGATCCGTTGAGCATCAGCGCGGCGGGGCCGGTGAGTGCGGAGGGAGGGCAGGTGGAAGAGCGGGCTAATGATGTGAAATATACGCCGCAGGTGGATTTCTGGGGGCCGGACAGTTTTACCTATACGATTAGCGATGGACAGGGGGGGACGGCGGTAGGGACTGTGGAGGTGATGGTAAGTTATGGCGGAGGATTATCGCCGAATTTGGTGTATTGGCCGACCCATGATGGCACGATGTTCCGGGTGACGTTTGCGGGGATCCCCGGCAAGGAGTATGGGGTGGAGTGGTCTGAAGCCCCGTCCGGGATGCCGTGGACATGGTTGAAGAATGCGACGGCGGGACCAAACGGGTTATTTGAGGTGACGGATGTGGTTTCGGAAGTGCCGGCCCGGTATTATCGGATAGTGTATCCGCCGCCGCAGCCGTAGCAGCCGGGGTGAAAAAAGTATTTTCTGTTGACGCGACAGTGTCCGGTGCTTTAATATGCGACATAATTTGATTAAGCCCATGAAGCTCAGGTTTTTGGCCATTGGTGTCGTGTGGGCCAGCATGACGATGCTGGTGCAGGGAGAGTGGGCGACTTTTACATACAGCAGCGGCTTCCAGAATGGAGGGGTGATTCCGGACAATTCGCTGGTGGGTTGGGCGGATACCCGGCAGGTGAGTGGCTTGGTCGGCGAAATTCTGGACGTAAACGTGGGGCTGCAGTTGAGTGGCGGCTGGAATGGGGATCTGTATTCCTGGCTGGTGCATAGCACTGGTTTTGCGGTTTTGCTGAACCGGGTAGGCGGCACGGGGGTTAATCCCCCGGGTTATGGCGACGCTGGAATGAGTATGATGCTGGATGACCAGGGCGAAAAGGGAGACATTCATTGGTATGGAGGTGGTTTTATTCCCACGACGACTGCATGGCCAACTGTCCCGGACGGGGCTCCGACACCATCGGATAATTGGAAACCGGACGGACGTTATGTTGACCCCATAGATGGAGATGTGGGGGTTGCGCCACGGACCGCACTGCTGAGTTCGTTTAACGGGTTGAATCCAAATGGCGACTGGACGCTGTTCATCGCGGACGTTGCGGCTGGCGAAACCAGTACGCTAACAAGCTGGACTTTGAACATTCAGACGGCTGCCGTGCCGGAACCGGCCAGCCTGGTGCAAGGCGCGGTGGTGGTGTTGTTGATGGGCGGAGTGATGGGGGGCTATCGCTTGAGAGGGCAGAAGCGGCGGTTTCATTCCCATTGACTCCGGTCGCTGGTTAACGATTAGCTTCGGGGGCATGTCAGCAGTAAGGGGGTAAAGGACAGGCCGGTTTCTTGCGGGGCGTTGATCCCATGCGGACCGTCACGGGTTGAGGCCTCGTGGCGAGCAGAGGCTATGGCGGCCATGCAAGGTTTTCTGCCGGGTTGGCCCTCAAATGCCCAGGAAAAGGCGCTTGATTGGTGCAGATAACGGCAAGATACAGTTGTAGCGAAGTCGTTCGGGTTCGGTTAGGGTGTGACGAGAAAAGCGATGACTACGGCTGGCGAACCAAATAGTTCGAGAACAGAAGCCCAGCTTTCGGGGGACGCACCTGTGGATTCTGGAATAGGTTGGGGTTACGGTCTGCTCTTTGTGCTGGGCTACGCTCCGCTGTTGGGGTTGTTTTTTTTGAACTTGTGGGGACGCCCTCATTACCAGTTCTTTCCCTGGGCTTTGCTGGGGGCAGGCTTCCTGGCTTGGATCCGGGGGAAGGAATTGAGTCGCCCCTTCGTGCCTGGGGATCGCAAGGTGACCATGTTTCTGCAGGGGGTCTCGTTTTTACTCCTGGGTTTGGCTACGGTATCCTGGTCGCCATGGCTGGCCTGTCTGGCGGCCCTAACTGGCTTGGTGGCCGCGATTTGGGGGCGGGGAGGTAGTAAGCTGCTGAATGCGATGCTGCCGGCACTGATATTGTTATTAATAATCATCCCGCCGCCACTGCTGGCTGACAACCTTTTGATTCAACAAATGCGCGTGTTGGCGGTTCGAGGGAGCAGCAGCGTGCTGGACAGCCTGGGAGTGATACACGCCCTGAGCGGCAATGTCATCGAGATACCCGGCCAGCGATTATTGGTGGACGAAGCTTGCAGCGGCATAAATTCAGTTTTGGTGCTCCTGGCTTGTGCGCTGTTTTACGGCCTGTGGCGGCGGCGATCTCCGCTGCACATCCTTCTGAGTCTGGTTAATGCGTTGGGGATTGTGCTGTTGGGCAACCTGGCCCGGATTACGTTAGGCGCCTGGGTCAAGTTTCGTTACGGGATTGATATCCTTACTGGGACGGTTCATCAGGTGGCAGGGTTGCTTCTGTTCCCGACCTATATCGGAATTATTTTGAGCATGGATCAGTTGCTGGCGTATCTGTTGAATCCAATCCGACGGCGAAGACAACGGCCGGGGCTGGTAGCCACGGTCGAAGAGGCTCAGGTTGGCCGGATTCCGCCGGGGATGCCCCGCGGTTGGGTGCGAGTCATGGGATGCGCGTTCGCATTGGTTGGTTTGGTGAGCCTGGGGCTGGCCTGGGCGCATCATAAGCAGGCTATAGCGAAAGCCGTTCAACTCCAACCGGCCTTGCGCTTCGATGCCTCCTTTACGATGCCTGACCAAATCGGAGAGTGGAAACGGCTTCCCACAGAAGTTCCTCCCCTCCAAAAGGTGGAGACAGTGGGCGTCCGATCGCAGGTTTGGCATTATCGTTTAGGGGATATGCAAGTGTCGCTGGCGTTGGATTATCCCTTTCGTGGGTATCACTCTTTGGAGGGGTGCTATGCCTTGAGCGGTTGGCATTTGTTGGAGAGGCGATCTGGTGGGGGATCAGGGACAAATGGCAGCCTGCCGTATGTCGAAGTTCACATGCAAAACAATATGGGGATGCATGGGATTCTTTGGTTCAGCTTGGTGGACGAGCGCAACCGCTGGCTGACCGGGGCGGCTTATGTCCCCACTTTAAGTGAAAGACTCCGGCAGCGAATACAATTGGGGGGAGAAAGTGAATTCGTCAGCTACCAGATACAGGTTCTGGCCACCGGGTTTAATCCCATGCGCCCGGCAGAACAGGAGCAAGTGTTGCGGTTCTTCAAGGAGGGACGCCGAATCCTTTGGCAGCAGCTTTCCGGGCAAATCCAGCGCCAGACATGAACATTCGCCGTTTCTTTAAGCGTTGGGCCAAGTCCCGGGAGCCCCGGCTTCTGGTATGGGGGATTCCGGCGCTTGTGGGCTTGGCGGTTTGGCTGGCCTTTGGCATCTACCTGCTCGCTGGGAAACCTTGGCAAACGCAGGCGCACTATACCCGAATCGCTGCTGCCGCCCTGGCGGCGAAAGACTTTGAGACGGCACGGATAGCCTCCCAGAGATTGTTGGCGCTGGGGGTTGAGCCTCGGCGAAAATACCTTTTCGACCTGGCTCTGGCTTTGGGAGGTCTGGGCCGCGGAAAGGAAGCGGTATCGTTGTTAGGCAATATCGCCCCGGACGATAAGCCCGGTTATCTTCCAGCCCACCTCTTTGTCGCTCAAACCTTGTTGGTTAAGACCAACGCGACGCCGGTGGAGATGAGAATAGCCGAAACACACCTGAAGCATGCCATTGCGCTTGATCCTAATTCCCCAGCCGCTAACGAGCTTCTGGGACGTTTGTATGTCCGATCTGGACGCTGGGAGTTGGCCGAGAAGCACTTGCGTGTGATTGTGTCCGCCAAGCCTGAGATTTCCCTCTTGCTGGCGGCGGTTTACCGGGCTCGAGGCGATAATCTGGTAGCTCGTAATTGGGCGGAGCGTGCCGGCAAGTACCATCGGGACAAGGTGCAGGCGTCGAAATTGGATTTGCCCTCGGACCGATTAGCCTGGGCGGATGCCATGGCGATGACGGAGGATTATGCCACTGCTTCCCTCATTTTGGAAGCCGGCTGGCAACAGTTTGGCAACCAGGCCTACTTGCAACCGCTGGGGGAAGTCTGTGCCCTGTGGTTGAAAAGCATCGCCCAAACCCGGCCTGGGGATTTGGCCTCACAGATCACGCTGATCGAGCGCGGGTTGGAATGCGCCCCGCAAAACGAAACCTTGCTTCGGCATCTCATTAGATTGACCCACTTGGAGGGGCCAGAAGCGGCGGCGGCTCGCCATACCCTTAAACGCATGCTGGCCGAAGGAAAAGCCGCCGCTACGTTGCATTTCGCTTTGGGGGTTGATGCGTGGCAACAGGGTCATCCAGAGGAAGCCCTAAAACACCTTGAACTGGCGTACGCAGCCGCCCCGCTATTGCCGCAGGTGGCTAACAATATGGCTATGATTCTCACTGTCGGAAACAAACCGGACCTGCCCCGGGCTCTGATGATTATTGAATCCGTTCTCCAAAAGTTTCCCCAGGACCCCGTCTTTCGCCAAACGCGCGGGGAGATTCTAGTGCGCTCCGGACGTTCCCAGGCGGCGATTGCCGACCTGGAATACGCACTGCCGCGGCTGGCCTCAAAGCGCGCCACTCATGCGGCTCTGGCGGAAGCGTATCGTGCAGTAGGCTTGCGTGATTTGGCAACGGAACACGAGCGGATGGCCAAAACGGATCGGTGATCGGTGTTTGCGATTGGGCTAGCGGGAGGTGCCCGCTTGAGAAATGTCAGGCTGCCTATGTGCAGCCGGAGCCGGTGCGCTATTCGAGAAGATTGAATGGCGAGGATGTGGACGGTTGACGGCAACAGCTGGCTGGTCATCGAATCTGGCGGGGGCAGTCTCATTCATTTTTAAGGCCGAGAGCCCTTTGACCCATCCTTCCGCCAGCAATTCACTTACAATTTCGAATACTTTAGCTGAGGACACGCAGGGGCAAAATCTCTTGCCACATTTCAAGGGCGATTTGGCTCCGTATTTTGCGTCAAGGCAAACGACGGCTTTCAATTCGAGTGTGCCGAAGCGGCCGCCTTGCAAGGTATGCACTGCCCGGTGCGTGGAACTGGCGGCATCAGCCTGCTGCCATGCGCGTTCACCATCCGCCAGGGTCATCCGGACTGAATTATACCCCAGTCGCTGGGCGGCAAATACCAGATCCATCCATAGTTCCTCGACGGAGTGGGCACGCTTTCCCTCGAAGGCAAGCCAGTGCATCAGGGTTAGGGCGTATTGAATCTCCTGCCGCATCTCCAATGAATTGCCTACCACTCGTCCTACCGCGAACCAGTTCCGGCTGAAATGAAGTTTGCCGGCACAGATCAGCAAAATGAGTGTCGCCACGCCCAGCAGCACAGGAATCAAATTGCCGTGCGACCAAAATGCGACAAAACCCATGAGCATGAACACCAGCGTCACAGCGTAAATCGAGAGTACCACCTTGCGACGGGACAGTCCCATATTCAACAGGTGATGATGGATATGTCTGCGGTCAGGTCGGAAGATAGGCAAGCCGCGCAAGCCGCGGCGAAGGATGGCAAGAACGGTATCGACAATGGGTAATGCCAGCGCAAATAAAGGGGCTATCAGTGCCGCAAAGACGGTTCCTTTATGCGAACTGACGATGGCAAACAAGCCAATCTGAAAGCCCAGAAAATACGCCCCGCCGTCACCCAAATAAATGCGTGCTGGCGGAAAGTTAAACCAGAGGAAGGCCAGTAGGGCCCCCGCCATTCCTGAAGCCAACAGGCCAAAACTGCCGCCTTGGTGGCCCACATAGGCCAATAAAACCATCAGCATCAAACAGATTCCTGCCGCCAGCCCATCCACACCGTCTATCAGGTTGATCAAGTTCGTCATACCTACCAGCCAGAAGATGGTAAGGAGCGTGCCCCAGCCACCGAGGGGGAGGATGGTTGCGGAGAAGGGCACCGTAAACTGCTGGATTTCCACCCCAAAGGCGCAAACCGCTGTCGCGATTAGCACCTGTCCCAATAGCTTGCGTTTGGCGCCCAGCGGTTTCAGGTCATCCCAAAAGCCGAGCATAAACATCGCCAGAGAACTCAGTAAGACCACCCACCTCACAGGAAGTTTTTGCGTCTGTCCCGGCCACATGACCATGGCCAGCAACTCGACTCCCAGGAAGGCAACAGCCAGCGCCAGTCCGCCCACCCTCGGGATCGGTTTCAGATGGGTGTGGTGCAGGTCGCGCCAGCGATGCGATAGTTTTGCCAGCACAGTTGGTCGAAGAATAAGGGGAACGATTCCCATCACTATCCCCATACCTAACAGTGCGCAACTAATGGTTGGCCAATAGTTCATCAGGAAGGCGTTAGGCATCGAACGTGGCGACAGGGCATCGATGCGATTTGTTTTTCCTGGGGGGCTGGCTCATTCGTGAAGAATCCTTCCTGCAGAATAACATTTCGTGCGCCGCCCCGCGCCAGAGCTACTAGTTCGAGAAAGCATCCGTTGCAACCAGTGATTCAGTTCGCGAGAAACCATACTTCACTTGTGTTAACCGTTATAAAGAACGTTGCGTATTAGTGGCAGCTACATATGATTAAAGATCATGCTTACCATAGTTCAGATGTCGGAAAAAGCAATCTGAATCCACGTCAAACTGGCCAAGTAGGTTGCTTTAAAAACAGGGCAGGAAGTGAGGGTTAAACTAAATAAACGCTTGATGCCTTTTTGTCACCAAACCACAGGTTTTGGGGTGCGTCTTGAGCAGCTTCGCCGACGTTGTTCAGGTTGGGAGCGGCGATAAAAGGACTGGCGATAGCGCCGCCTGCAGGCTAGTTTGAGGGCTAATATGAACTTCGGGGGCCGCAAATGGATTGCCGAATGGCTGGTCGGCTTGGGGCGGATCACACTTCTGGCGCGGGAAGCAGTGGGTTCGCTTTTCCGCTTCAAGGTGGCGTGGCGTGACTTCCTTTATCAAGTCCACTTTGTTGGCGTCAAATCCCAGTCAGTGGTTCTGATCACCGGCGCCTTCACCGGCATGGTCTTGGGAGCGCAGACCTATTTCCAGTTCCATAAAGTCAAAATGGATACCGCCATGCTTGCGGTGGTCAGCGTTTCCATGTGCAGTGAATTGGGGCCGGTTCTGACCGGGCTCATGGTTGCCGGTCGCGTTGGCGCGGCCATCGCAGCCGAACTGGGCACCATGCGCGTTACTGAGCAGATTGACGCGCTTCGCACCCTGGCGACGCACCCAGTGGATTACCTCGTCGTGCCACGCCTGCTGGCTTTGCACCTGGCGCTGCCGTTGTTGACGGTCGAAGCCATCGCCATCGGCATCGGGGCCGGCTATTTGGTGGGGGTGTTTCTGCTGGGGGTAGATCCAGTTTACTCGTGGTACAATATGCTGCGCTACACAAGCACTGGCGATGTCATCGTCGGACTGATCAAAGCGGTGTTTTTCGGCGGCATGATTGCGTTGGTGGGGTGCTACAAAGGGCTTTACTGCGGCGAGGGAGCCGAGGGCGTGGGGCGCGCCACGACCGAAGCGGTAGTATATTCCTCGATTGCCATTCTGATTTCCAACTTTTTCCTCACTCTCACCCTCGGGCGCCTGCTCAACACGTTATGATCGAGGTTCGCAATCTGACCAAGCACTTCGGCTCGAACCCTGTCTTGAAGGATGTGAGCTTCCGCATCGAGAAAGGTGAATCGGTGGTCATCATCGGCCGGAGCGGTTGCGGCAAAAGCGTGCTGCTCAAACATCTGATCGGACTGCTTCAACCGGACGCTGGCCGGGTATTGATCGAAAGCGAGGATATTGTCGGCATGGGCGAACGTGAATTGCTGCGCGTCCGTCGCAAATTTGGCATGTTGTTTCAGAGCGCCGCCCTTTTCGATTCCATGACTGTCGCGGAGAATGTTGGCTTTGCTTTTCGCCGTGAGCGTGCCCTGCCCAGCCGCGAGATTCGCCAAAGAGTCGCCGAGGTGCTCGAAATGGTGGACTTGCCAGGCATCGAAAACAAGAAACCTTCCGAACTGTCCGGAGGCATGCGAAAACGGGTTGGTCTGGCTCGCGCCATCATCTATCGCCCGGCTATTGTTCTCTACGACGAGCCTACTACCGGTCTGGACCCAATTGTATCAGACAGCATTGACCAACTCATCCTGCGGGTGCGTGACCGATTGTCGGTGACCACTGTCGTGGTCACGCACGACATGCGCAGCACCCGCCGCCTGGGGCAGCGCATTCTGATGCTCCACAATCGGCAAATCTACGCCGCCGGTACCGCCGACGAGATCTTTCACTCTTCTGATCCCATCGTAAGGCGGTTTATTGAAGGAGTTTCCGATCCCAAAGAGCTCTACTTTTGATATGGATAAATCACGTCTCGAATGGAAAGTCGGCCTGTTCGTTTTTGTCGGTTTAGTGCTGGCGGCGGGCCTGCTGCTCCAGTTCAGCAAAGGAACAACCTTCTTCCGGCCCGCTTATGAAATCATCCTCGAAGCCCCTACTGTGAGCGGTTTAAAACCCCGCGCCCAAGTGCTGATGTCAGGCATTCAGGTAGGGTCTGTGTCCGCCATGCAGCTTGCCTCAGATGGCAAAAGTATTCTCATTACCCTCCGCATCTACCAGCAATACCAAATCTACAAGGATGCCCGCTTTGTCTTCGAGCAATCCGGCTTTCTGGGGGATCAATACGTTGCTATCCTTCCCACCCAAAATCAGGGAGAAGTTTTTCGTCCCGGGGATCGTGCTGCTGCCGAGGCGCCGCTGGATATACAGAAAATAGCCCGCTCCGCCGCCGGATTGCTCGAACACATTGACGCCGCTGCGACTAACATCAATCACGTTCTGAGCGACGCCCGCCTGACGGTGCTTAGTGCGCGCGCTTTGACCAACCTTCAGACCGCGTTCGACAATTTTCACCGCGTTTCCGAGCGGTCTCTCGAGGTCGTGGAAAATGCCGGCGCCCTGCTGGACACTAATCGCCCAACCGTCTCCGCCGCGCTCAGCAATTTGCTCAGCTTCTCGGATCAGGCTAATGAGGCGGCTGGCGACGTGCGCGCCCTGCTGGCTGCCAATTCATCCGCCATCACTACTTCCCTCAGCAATATTCAATCTTCCACTGATACCCTGAAAGCACTCCTCGATAACCTCAAGCAGGGCAGGGGAACGGTGGGGAAAATGCTTGAAAGTGATGAAATAGCCGCCAATGTTTCGCAGGTTGTGAGCAATTTGAGTATCACCACCAGCAACCTCAACCGCTTGGGCCTCTGGGCAGTCTTGCGCAAGCCTCGGCCCGCCCCGACTAACCCTCCCGCGCGTGCCGTGCTGACCGCTCCTAAAAATCCTTTTCCTTGAATAAAACCTATGGCGCTTTGGGCAATTCGTATCCTGTTCCTGGGTCTTTGCACTGGCGGTGGCTACGCTATTAGCCAGGTTCGTTCCGAATGGCTTGGCCACGGCGCCTGGTTCCTCATCGCCGGTTTCGGCTTCGGCTGGCTGCTGATTGCGATTGACGAAATGCTCAAGGGCTTTTCGCTGCGCGCATTTTCCGCCACCACCTTCGGCCTGTTGCTCGGCACCCTCGTCGCCCTGCTCATTGACCACTCGGGCCTTTTTGGCGAACCCAACGATAATTCTCCCCACCGCCTCATCGTCCGTCTGGCCCTTTTTGTCGGCTTTGGCTACATCGGCATGGTTCTGGCGATGCGCAGCAACAAGGAAGATTTTTCCCTGATCATTCCCTATATTCGTTTCGCGCCGCAGAACAAGCCTGACAACCTCTTGTTGCTCGATACTAGTGCCATCGTGGACGGCCGCATTGCGGACCTCATCGAAGCCAACTTTATTGAGGGCCTCATCGTCGTCCCGCGCTTCGTCCTCAAGGAACTCCAGCAACTGGCCGATTCCAACGACCCTCTCAAACGCGCCCGAGGCCGGCGCGGCCTGGACATCCTCAACCGCATCCAGCGCAATACCCGCAACGAAGTTAAAATCCACGACGGTGATTTCACCGACGAAGCCGCGGTGGACGCCAAACTTGTCCGCTTAGCCCGCAACCTCCGCGCCAAGCTCTACACTAACGACTCGAACCTGGCTAAAATCGCTGAACTTCAAAGCGTTAATTGTGTCAACCTTCACGAGATAGCCAAAGTCCTCCGCACCGTGCTTCTGCCCGGCGAACTGCTCAACTTGCGCATTGTTCGCGAAGGCAAGGACAAAGGCCAGGGCATTGGCTACCTTCCCGACGGCACCATGGTCGTCGTCAACAACGCCCAGGAAGCCATTGGACAGCAGGTTCAGGCTCTTGTCCAAAGCCAGCTCCAAACCGGCGCCGGAGTCATCGTATTTGCCGATCTCAAGCCGCCTGCCACTACTTAAGCCGCCGGCCTCGGCCGCGCCCCTGTTTTCCCTTCGCCATGTCACTTCTCCCCCTGACCTTTGGCTCAGCAGGGTGGGTTGGCTTTCTTCCCATACCCAGCAACTCCCCTATCAGCACCCGGATGCAGCCGAGCCTCCGTTGTCTACCCTGACTAATTGCCGAATTTCGAAGGTAGCTCGAGGGCACCTGCCCTCCTTTTACCTGTTTTATGCTGCGGTTGCTCAGCAAGGTAAAGCCTCTCCTCCGATTACGGCTGGCACTTGGGGGGCAGACCGATGGCGCACCGTTTAGATGCAGGAGGCCGTCGTTTTCCCAACGCTCATCCATCCAGTGGCCGTTCCCTGCCTGTTAAGCGGCCACTCACTCCTGCTATTACCCCAAACTGAGAAACGTCTGCCCGCAACCGACTGTTTAGTTGAAAGGGTTACTGCCCGGCAGTATTTGATTTGAGCTTCGGGCTTTTGGATGTAAACCGGTCCCCATTCATGGTGCGCACCTTCCAGCCGAATGGACGGAGTTCGAGGGTTGCCGCTCCGGTGTTGCGCGTATAAATAACCGGCACCTTCCAGCATGCCAGCCGCTCGGTCAGTTTTGCGGTTGCTCGTTCCGCGGCGGGAAACTCAGAATCAGCAACGATAATCAGGCGCGGTTGGATAGCTTCCAGCAGCGCGTCGCTCAGCGCTTCATGCTGGCTGGGCAATCCTGTGACTACAATATCCGCGCGCAAATCGGGCGTTCGTTCGAGCAACGCGTTCTGACCGGTGCGGCCTAAATCGGAAAGCAATAATACCCGCGTGCCATGAAAATTGCCCAACAAAACCATCGCGTTGTCGTCGGCCTGTCCAAACCGATCGTCAGCTTCGGGGTGGAGTACCTTCCAGGGACCGAAGCGGTCACCGCTGCTGATCCTTCGCAGCCATTGCGGCCTGCGCTCGAATTCCTGCAGGAGCAGCCGATATTTGGGTGAACGAAAGCGCACCGGGCTAACCAGAATTTGGCGTGCGTGAAATAAGTCTGCGATTAAATCCGCGCCGCCAATGTGGCGCAAATCACCGTGCGTCAGGATCAGTGCTGGCAGGGAGTTGATTCCCTGGGCGCGCAGAAAGGGTTTGGTGACGAACTCAACGGAATTCGTCGAGCCGCAATCCATCAACCAACGGTCAGACTGGTTTGAGGCGTGGTAGTAAAGAGCCATCCCGCCGTTCACCGGGATTACTGTCAGGCTCGCGGGCGGCCGCATTGCCAGCCATTGCCAGGCATAAAAGCCCGCTAAAACTGCGACCCCCATCAGAGTCCAGCGTCGCGGCTTCGCGGGCAGGAACAAACCCGCCATCCCGCCGATCAAGATAAGGTAGCCGGCAATCACTCCCCACCCCGCCGGCCCTCGGACGTAATAGTAGGCCCCGGGAAGCTGCGTGGCCCACTCGCTCAATTTGACCATGCAACTCATCCAGAGCCAGGCGCTGTGGTTGAAGCATTCCCCAATCCACGGGAGCCAGCTTCCGCAAATCAGGCTGCCGACAATAGCCGCCAGCGTCAGGCTGCTTAGTGGCACAATAACCAAATTGGCCAGGACCGTCACCGGGCTGAAGAGATGAAAATAGTACGCCGTCAGGGGCAGCGAACCCATCCAGGCCGCCAGGGATACCACCGCTGCGGCGGTCCCTCCCCGCAACAGAAATTCCAACCCGCGGCGCCAGCGCGGCAACAGGTCTGCCGGCACCAGTGGGTCAGATTGGAGCAGGCGGTTGCGCATGGCCTCCAGCGGCGGCGCGAGCAGCGCAATGCTCAGCACGACCAGAAACGACAATTGAAAGCTCGCCGTGAATATTTGCCGGGGATCCCATAACAGGATAAGAAGGGCGGCCGCCGCCAGGGAGTTCAACAAATCACTTGGCCGCTTCAGAGCCCAGCCACCGATGATGATGCTCATCATCACCGTTGCCCGAATGGCAGATGCCTGCCAACCCGTTGCCGCCGTGTAAAACCAGATCAATGGGATCACCACCCAGCCGCATCCCACGCGGGGCACTTGCAGCAGGCGCAGTAAGCGCGTGAGAATACCCGCGATCAGGGCCACGTGCAGACCGCTGATGGCGAAGATATGCATCGTGCCCGAGCGCATGAAGGGTTCATAGGTTTCGTGGGTCAAAGCGGGTTTCCAGCCCAGCGACATGGCCCAAATCAAGCGCAGGGGCTCATCTTCCACCGGCAGGCCGCGAGCCAGGGAGGCTCGGGCCCAGGCACGAAACCGGTCGCCCAACGGTCGAGGGTGCCGGCCGTCCAGGACTTGCCAGTCATTGGTTGTGGACGCGGTGAGGAGGTAATGGATGCCGTGCCGCCGCAGGTAAGTGCGGTAGTCGAATAAGCCCTCGGCCACGGGGCGCGGCGGCGGCGCCAGAACCCCCGTGATCTGGACAACGTGCCGGGCATAAATCTCATCGGGCAGCCGCGTCGGTGTGGTGACCAATACATCGCCAAAAGCAGGTTGCCAGGCGTCGTTGCCGCATTGCAGGTGGCTTACCCGGACTTGCGCGATTGTCCGCGTGGTTTCCTTTTCATTGCGTACGTAAGTTCGGTGCCCGGGCGTCTCCGTAAGTGTGCCCCGGATCGTTGCGAGTATCGGCTCGGAGCCGACGATCAGGCGCAAGTCATGGGGAGAGAGCAGGGCGGTGCGGAAAGTCAGATTGGTCCAACCGGTGAAGAGCACCAGCGCCCAAATGAGCCAGGGCCGCGCCGCGGGCAAAGCCAGCGCGCCCACCCCCAGCCCCAGGGAGATGGCGAAGAGAGGAACGAGCGGGGGTTGGTAAAGCTCCGCGAGCAGCAGCCCGCCAATATAAACCAAGGCGATCCAAACCAGGGGGCGTTTCATCGCAAGCGCGAGCTTATGCGGGCGGCGGAAGCATGCACTGGGTTGGGACGAAGAAAGCGGTGCGGGTCAGGAAAGAAACTTGCCAGGGTTGAGGATGCCGTGAGGGTCGAGGGTTTGCTTGAGGGTCTGGTGGAGGGCGCGGACGTTGGGAGGCAGAGCGCGGGGCCACCAACGGAGCTTGGCCAGGCCGATGCCGTGCTCGCCGGTGATGGCGCCGCCCCAGGCGATGATCTGACGAAAGAGATCGTCGAGAGCAATCCGGGCGCGGTTTCGGGCGCCAGGCTGTTGAAAATCCACCATCAGGTTGGTGTGGATGTTGCCATCACCGGCGTGGCCGAAGCAGGCAACGGCCAGGCGGTGCCGGCGCTGAAGACGGGCGGCGAAGGCGAAAAGGTCTTCGAGGCGGCCGCGCGGCACGACAATGTCTTCGTTAAGTTTGGTCAGACCGGTATCGCGGAGGGCGTAGGAGAACTCGCGGCGGATTTGCCAAAGGGCTTCACACTGGGCGGGACCGAAGGCGGTTTGGACGAAAAGGGGCCGGCGCGGGGCCAGGAGTGCTCGCAGTTGGCGAATTTCGCCGCGGACGGAGCGCGTTTGTCCGTCGAGCTCAACAATGAGGTGGGCGCGGCAACCGCGCAGGCGCGGGCTGCGCGTGCGACGGTAGGCGGCGGCGAGCGTGAAGGAGTCCGCCAACTCGAGGGCGGCGGGCAGAAAGCCGACGGCCAGAATGGCGTGCAAAGAGCGGACAGCGGCACGCATGGAGGCGAAGCCGAGAGCAAGGCAGGCGCGGTAGGGAGGCAGGGGCAGCAGTTTCAAAGTAGCTTCCGTGACAACGCCCAGGAGACCCTCGGAACCGACAAAAAGACGATGGAGATCAAAGCCGGTTTTGTTTTTATGCGTGCGTCCGCCCAGGCGCAGGATGTCGCCGCCGGGCAGGACAACTTCCAAGCCGAGGACGTAGTCGCGGGTGACCCCGTATTTGAGGCAGCGGGGACCGCCGGCATTGGTGAGAATGTTGCCACCGATGGAGTTGTCGGCGCGGCTGGCGGGGTCGGGGGGATAAAAGAGGCCTTGCTTTTCGACGGCTTGCTGGAGGCGGGCGGTATTAACTCCAGCCTGGACAACAGCAACGAAATCGGCGGCGTTGATTTCACGGATGCGATTCATGCGGGCGAGGGACAAAACGATGCCCCCGCGGGAGGGAACGCAGCCGCCGACGTAGCCGTGGCCGGCGCCTCGCGCCGTGACAGGGATGCGATGCCGGTGAGCAAAACGAAGGACCGTGGCGACGGAACGGGTGCTGCGGGCCAGGACAACGGCGTCGGGTTGGTGGGTGGCAAACCACTTGTCGCCGGCGTGTTGGGTTAGGACCGACGGGTCAAAGCTGATTTCGCCCGGAGACAGGAGGCGTTGGAGGCGACGGAGCAATTTAATCTTTTTCGGGTTCATGGTCAGACGGGGAGGCGGTCAGAGGCCGGCGCGGTTTACCGGGCATATTCCTTATACCGGCCGGCAACGTTGGCCTGCTGGTCATCGCCTTCATGGAGGTAGAAACGGTAACGAAAAGTGACGCTCTTTCCCGGGGGAACGACGAGATCACCGGCGGAGCGGTCGGGCAGATTCTCGAAATCATGGCGGCCAAAGGGATTGGCGGCGAAGAGGCCGTAATCACGGACGTGCCACCACGTCGGGTGCCGCGGGTTTTTAGGGTGATCGAAGATGGCGATGCCAACAGTTTTACCCGCCACCGGCCCATAGTAATCGCACCAAGCAGCGCGTTTGCCCCAGGTGTCGCCATCGCGCACCCCGGCGCTGTTAATGATATGACCCTGGCCAATCTTGCCTTTGAGCCGCAGGGTTTCGGCCAGACGCACCGCCAGGGTCCCCTCCTTGGTATCGCCCAGCGTCAATGGCCCGTGGGAGGCAAACAGCGTAATCTCGAAATCAAATATCCGTTCACCGGGACACTGCGGCGCATAGAAGCGAAGGGTGCGCACGTCGGAACAAACCCTCCTGCCATCGGCGGCGACCCACAGGTTGCGCGAACGAATGAGACCTTGCCGGCGCCCGGATTTGATCTGCAGGAAATCGTCATGCACCGTTTTTCCAAACCCCTTCTGCTCGGACCAAAAATCGTGCCCATTGACCGCCCCGTGGGCGAACCACAGCGAGCGATGATGCGGGTGATCGTGAGCCTCGCCGGGAGTATCCTTCATCGGCCAATCGCGGGTCAGGGCGGCGCCTCCCGGGCCGATGAGCGGGTAGCAATAGGGGCGGGGCACATCTTTGAAGAAATACTCGGTGAAAAGCTGGCCGTGCATCTGCACGCGCACCCGGTCAGCCAGCTTCGTAATTTGCACGCCCGGCTTGGCGGCGGCGGCTTTTACCTTTGTCGGGCCAGCAGCCGGCGTCAGAATAAGCAAGGCGAGGGCAGCGCCGAATTGCGAAATGCGTAATCCAAACATGACGGGCGTATATTGCGAAGCGTCGTAGCTACGGTCAACCCCGTTAGGAGCGCCCTATGAGGGAAAGACAGGCCGGCAACCAGGGGAATAATAAAAGCCAGCTCCCTGCAGCCCTCAATGCCCCGGTTGCCCGCGCCTTGTCAGGTAATAGTCACCCGCATAGGACGTTGCGGCTAAAGCCATCTTTTCAGGAAAATCCCTGCATCCGCCGATAAGTCCTGCAAACCAAGCCCCAGGCCGCGCTTTAGAGGGTTCTTCCTCGATTGGCGTGGCGGAACCGTCAATACCCTCCGTTTTTTATGAATACGAGCTGAGGATCGCTACTTTCGGTTCTCAGGGCATCGCTCGCCACGAAGCGCCCAGGCTTGACCTGCGGCAGGACCGGAATTTCCCTATCGCGCGCAGTCACGACGCACGCACCAAAAGCGGCCACCTGTCAATTTTACACTCGGAGCCGCAGCCCGAACATATCCGACGCGCGCAAGCGCAGCGACCGAGGTTGGCGTGGCGAACCTCGTCGGAGAGAGCGTGGGCAGGCCTATTTCAAGGCTGTGGTGCGATCCTGGAGCCAGCGGTAATCCCGGGGGGACGTTTTGCCGTAGGCTGGGCAGGTGCCTTTGACAACGCCGTGCCGGGTGACCGGGTCAACCCATCTATGGGTTTCGGCGTGGCCATCAGCAAACGCAAGGTTGCCGCCGTTGTTGTGGAGGGCGGCGACGATATCGCTCCACATGGTGTTGTTCATATTCATCTGGAACAAACCATCGTTGATGGAGTCGGGACATTCATCAATGAAGACAAATGTCAAGGCGGGACCCGGGCGGGTAAGTTGGGAGGCCTTATTGAAAATGAGGTAATTAGGGTTGCCGAAGCGGACCATTGTGCCGTTGTAATCGCCGATGAAACTGTTCATGGCGACGGTGCGGTTGCGCGGGACGCCGTAGGCGCAAGTGTAAATGTCAGCCGGGCAATGATAGCTCCCGAGTGACTTGCCCATGTAAGGTCCCATAGACCCGTTTATCAGGTAATATTTGTTCGTGTTGGCCCCCATCGGGCTGCCCCGCCCCCAATCAAGCCAGCCGGTGACCCAGTTCCCCAGGTTCTCTACCGCATGGAACCCTGATGGAGTGGAGTTGCTGGGATAGAAGTCATTGGCATCTGTGGCGTACATGTTCCAGCCCAGGCAGAGTTGCTTGAGGTTATTGAGGCAGTAGATTTGTTGCGCTTTGCCCTTGGCCTTGGCCAGCGCGGGCAGCAGCAGGGCGGCCAGGATGGCAATGATGGCGATGACGACCAATAGTTCGATGAGCGTAAAAGCCAGGCGGCGACAGGTCTTGCGCGTGCCTGAGGCAGGCGCGGATGGCAAAGGCACCAACACTTTGTCCGGGCCTGAACTCACGCAGGAGGTTTCGGTCTCTTGGCGGTAGGTCGAAGTCATAAGTTTATGGTTATCTGGATGCAGCACTAGTTAGTTGTTCGCATATATCTTGCCAACAGTTCTACCGCAAATTATCGTAAACGAGAGGAGGCGTCAAATACTAAAAAAGGCCGTGTGGGCGATGGTTCAAAATACTCGATGAGTTCACGCTGCACGCGATCTTTAAGCCAGGCGGCGCTCGGAGCTATGGCTTCGCGTTTGAGCGTGCTCCCAAACGCCTCCATGGCGGCATTGTCGCAGCCGCAGCCCCCGCGGCTCATGCGGACCGCCTGGCGCGCCGTCTCCCCGGCCCGAACCCAGGCATAGCAACCGTTGCGAGTTAACTGCGGCACCCGGCAAAGTTCCCGCACCGGGTTTGGGGGGATTAGCGCATCCACAGGCTTGGCGGCCACCCCGTATTGCCGCTTCCCGTCGCGCAAGTTCCCAAGGCCAATCCCGATCCCCTGGGCGACTTGCGCCTTGCTCTTACCGCTGCTCTGGAGTTGATCGAGCACCGAACACTTGAGCCCCTCACGGTAGCGTTTCCGCGGATGCCGTCTTTCCGAGCTCTCCGGTATCATATTGCCGTTCTCTCAGACCCTTGACCCAGTATCCACTTTTTCAGGGGAAGGACTCCAACTCGCCCACCCACCCGCCTCCGGCTTTCGATTTCCCCCTCAGTCTCGCTGTTTCAACCGCGAAAACCACCCTAAAAACTGCCCCCCAAGCCCATCGGACTCCCAATCCCCCCAAAAAACCTCAACTCCTTGCAATCACGCCACTTCCAGGCTGCCAACAAGCCGTGTACAAGGGGTGTACAAGGGGTGCCCACCGGAGATACATAAGATTTATCGTTGTATACCCGGTGGGCACCCCTTGTACACCCCTTGTACACGGCTTGTGAATGGCTATGGATTAGGCTGAAAAGACGGGAGTTAAGTGAAAAACGGCGGTTCCTCTACGGGTTCGGTAAAATAGATCAGAAGGATGAGCTGGCCTGAGGCATGAAGCCAGAAGCCTTATTTCATGAGCTGTTGAGACTGGGATTAAACTGGGCAGGAGCCGAGATTCGACTTGAAGCCACAATCGGCGTGGCGTCTCTGGGGGTCCGGGAACGGCCATCGCTTTTGGCATCGAACCGCGGTCTCCAGGATGACGGGCGAATGTTCTGCCATGACCATACCGAAGGACTCAACTGCTATCATCTCAATAGGTTCCAACATCGAGGTGAAATCCGATGCCGGTTGCTCCGGGGCAAGGCCAATGTGGGCGTATGTTTCGGATGCACCTCCTCTTGGAAGGATTAAGCCTCCATTTCATCAGGGAGTTCAAGGTCTTCGCGTTGTTGCGGATGCTCTTCAAGCCTGTGGGCGGGGCTTATGGCCAAGCTGGCTTCAGCAAAGTTTGCTGCGTGAGAGGGGACGAGTTGGGGATGCGCAACGGTTAGCCCGGTCTCAGCGTATTTGCCGATTGGGTGGTTAGCGGGTGATTTTGCCACTAATAAAGAATGTTTGACAAACCAAGGTATTGAGCTTAAGATGGAGGGCAGTAGCAGGATTGGTGGCACGACCGAATCAGGTTATGGCCAGTGTTACACAAGCAGACGCGCTGGAGAAAGGCACCACCCGTTTAGTGGGGGCGTGCGTGCTCACAGATGCGGCGTGGGGGATAGTAGGCCGCCGGCTTGGCCTGTCGGGGCGGGAGTTGGAGATTGTGCGCGGAGTGTTCGATAACAAGATTGAAATGGCGATGGCCGCCGATCTTGGCATTGCGCCGAGCACGGTGCATAGCCACCTGGAGCGGCTCTATCACAAACTCGACATCAACAGCCGCGCTCAGCTGGTGCTGCGGGTGATGCAAGAGAGCTTAACCTTGATGGCGGCAGGACCGCCGGGCGGGACGCCGCAGATTTGTGCTGGTCCGGGCGTTGGGCATCTCCCGCTCCGACTGCGCGAACAGGCGGACGTCTCCGCTCCGTCCCGCGGAGGCAAAGGCTCGAAACGGGGATGTGCCCTTCTCACAAAACGCGCCCGGCGTTCGTTCGAACTCCGGGCGCGTGTGAGTAGCCGTCCGTGCGCGGACCCGTGATAGGCGGCGTCTTAGCGGGAGCGCCGTCGGGTGCCGAAGGCCAGCCACCCTCCCAGCAGCAGCAGCATGGCAGTGCCAGGTTCAGGTATTATTACAATGCTGCCGGTGGACAAACCTCCCCCGCTCGCGCCGCCGATTCCAAGACTGCCAAAGTACGCTGGAGAGCCGTTCCAACTGCTGGTATAATCCTGGATAACGAACTGCCAGATTTCGCCGGGCTGCCAGATGCCATCCATGATAAAGCTTTCCGCGACCAGAGGGGTGTTCTTCTGCCCCCATTGTCCACCGAGCGCAGCGCGCCTGTCAATCATGAAAGCCTGGCCGGGGTCAAAGTCGACTTGCCCAACCCATTCGTCCCAATTGCTCAGCGAGGTGTCCGCGTCCGCCACATAAAAGACGTCGCCCTCGTAGAAAGTTTGCCGGGTCAGGTTCCGCATGGCGACTTGCACTACCACGCCATCTTTATAATCCGTGGGGCACGGAATCCACCCGCCCCACGGGACTTCCCACGACTCGATTCGTTCGTCTTCTGGGAAGGTGGGCTCATTTCCAAGTTCTTGAACCCACCCCGAGATGCTCCAATCATCCTGAATAGGGTCATGGAGCGTATAGACTTTCAGCGGCCAGGCTCCGGCAGGCCCGACCAGAGTAAACAATGCTGCCGCCACAAGGGCTAGGTAGTTAATGTGTTTTTTCATAGAAACCTTTCGTGAGTATCTTTGTTCTGTGTTTAATTTATTCCTGTTTTATTCGGAGTGTATTTAACCCGGTGAAAGGAGTGGTGAAAAGTCGGCTATTGAGCCGTCGGCTATGCAGCCGACCTCGCCGCTTGCGGGGGTGATTGCGGAGCCGGGAAAGCACCGGTGGGATGAAGGGAGCCGACCGGAGCACGGGCCTTCCTGTCTGTTGCCAAGCGGAGGGCAAGCTGGGGAGAGAGGATTGGGTAAGTCTCTTTACACGGAGTCCGGCGCGGGTTGCGATTCGCGGTGTGGCTTAATAAGCTCGCTCAACACGCCAATGGGCGCGCAGGCAGGCGGGAGACTGGCCCGCCTCCCGCAAGCGCCGCAGACTGGTTGCGTCGTGGCGCTTGGCCAGTCGCGCGCCGGTGGAATCGGTCAGCAGTGGGCAGTGGTAGAATCGGGGCGGAAGCCATTCCAGGGCGCGGTAGAGCAGCAGTTGCCGCGCGGTGCTGAGCAGCAAGTCCGCGCCGCGCACAACCTCGGTAATTCGCATCGCGGCGTCGTCCACGACGCAGGCCAGTTGGTAGGAGGGGACTTCGGCGTGGCGCCAGACGACGAAGTCGCCGAAGTCTCGGCCGGCGACGAATTGCTGCGCGCCGAGGTTTTGGTCCATAAAGAAGATCACCTCGCCGTCGGGCACGCGGAAGCGCCAGTTGATTCGATGGCCGGCGGGGCGCGAAGGGGTGGCGGGCGGTGAGTTGGGCGCCGGTTGCGCGTGGCTGGCGCCAAGAGGGCGGCAGGTGCCCGGGTAGATCGGTTCGTGCTCATCCTCGGCATGAGGGGCGCGGGCGGCGGAGAGAATGTCTTTGCGGGAGCAGGTGCAGGGATAGATAAACCCGCCTGCGCGCAAGTGATTAAAAGCGGCGCGGTAGAGGTTCTGGCGCGCGCTTTGCGCGTAGGGTCCGAAAGGGCCGCCGCAATCCGGGCCTTCCTGCCACTGAAAACCAAACCACTTGAGGTCTTCGAGCATGGCTTGAACAAATTCATCGCGGCAGCGCGCGGCATCGAGGTCCTCGCTGCGCAGCACCAGGGAGCCGGCATGGGCGCGCGCCCGCTCCTGGGCAATCCAGAAGGTTCGCGCGTGGCCAAGATGGAGCAGCCCGGTGGGCGACGGCGCCAAACGGCCCCGATAGGGAGCTGGGGGTGGCAGCGGAGCGGGCGGGTTTGCGGGGAGGGCGGGGGTGGGGTTGGCCATTCTAAAAGCTCGCGGCTGAAATGCCAGCCGGGCCCGTTAAATCAGCTAAAGCAAAGGGCGGATCCGGGGTCGCGGCTTGTTTGCGCGTTTCGCGAGCCATCCCATCCCGGCAATCCCCGGGCAACCGCGGTCTTTCGGGTCATGATTTGATAATGGCCGCGCCGTAGTCGCGGTTCATCCGGGCAATAAAGCTAAGGCTGATTTCCTTGGGGCAAACGGCTTCGCAGGAGCCGGTGACCGTGCAACCGCCGAAGCCCTCCATATCCATCTGCTTTACCAGATTCAAGACGCGACGGTCTTTTTCGGCTTTGCCCTGGGGCAGAAGGTTGAGGTGTGAGACTTTGGCGGCGACGAAAAGCATCGCCGAAGCGTTTTTGCAGACGGCGACACAGGCGCCGCAGCCGATGCAGGCGGCGGCGTCCATGGCGCGGTCGGCGATGTCTTTGGGAACCGGGAGGGCGTTGGCGTCGGGCGTGCCGCCGGTGCTCACGGAGACAAAGCCGCCGGCTTGGATGATGCGGTCGAGGGCGGTGCGGTTGACGATGAGGTCTTTGATGAGCGGAAAGGCCTTTGCGCGCCAGGGCTCGAGGGTGAGCGTGTCGCCGTCCTGGAAATGCCGCAAGTGGAGCTGGCAGGCGGCGGTGCCGTGGTGGCCGCCGTGCGGGATGCCATTGATGACGATCGAGCACATGCCGCAGATGCCCTCCCGGCAATCGGAGTCAAAGGCGATTGGCTCCTCGCCGCGGGTGATGAGGTCCTCGTTGACCACGTCGAGCATCTCCAGGAAGGACATGTCGGGGGAGAGATTGCGGGCCGGGTAGGTTTGGAACCGGCCCGGGGTGGCGGCGTTTTTCTGCCGCCAGACTTTGAGGGTCAGGTTCATGCGTAGCTGCGGGTACTCATGGAGATTTCTTCATACTGGAGCGGCTCCTTATGCAGAACAGGAGGTTTTTCCAGCCCCTGGTATTCCCAGGCCGCGACGTAGGCGAAGTTTTGGTCGTCGCGCCGGGCCTCGCCGTCGGGAGTCTGGAACTCTTCGCGGAAGTGTCCGCCGCAGGATTCCCGACGATGGAGGGCGTCGTGGCAGAGCAACTCGGCAAACTCCATGAAGTCGGCAACGCGCCCGGCGTATTCGAGGCTCTGGTTGAGGTCGCCGCTTTCGCCGGGCACGTTGACGTTTTGCCAGAACTCGGCGCGGAGCTCGGGGATGCGCCGGAGCGCCTCCCGGAGGCCGGTTTCGTTGCGAGCCATGCCGCACTTTTCCCAAAGCAGCCGGCCCAGTTCCCGGTGGAGGGAGGTGGGGGTGCGTTTGCCTTTGATGGTGAGCAGGCGTTGAATAAAGGCGCGGGTGTCCGCTTCGGCCTGCTTGAATTCGGCGCGGCTGGTGGCCGGGCGGGGGCGTTTGGCGGTGGCCAAATAGTGGCCGAGGGTGTAGGGGAGGACGAAATAGCCATCGGCCAGACCTTGCATCAGGGCGCTGGCACCCAGGCGGTTGGCGCCGTGGTCGGAGAAATTGGCCTCCCCGATGACGAATAGCCCCGGCAGGGTGCTCATGAGATTGTAGTCCACCCACGTGCCGCCCATGGTATAATGCACGGCAGGGTAGATGCGCATGGGCGCTTGGCTGGCGTTTTCCCCGGTGATCTTCTCATACATGTCGAAGAGGTTACCGTAGCGATCGCGGATGATCGGCTGCCCCAGGCGCTGAATGGCGTCGGCGAAGTCCAGATAAACGCCCAGGCCGCCGGGGCCCACCCCGCGGCCGGCGTCGCAGGCTTCCTTGGCCGCGCGCGAGGAGATGTCGCGAGGGGCAAGGTTGCCGTAGCTGGGGTACTTGCGTTCAAGGAAGTAATCGCGATCCGTTTCCGGAATGGCGGCCGGGGGTTTGGCGCGGTCGGCTTTGTTCAGGGGCACCCAGACGCGGCCATCGTTGCGCAGGGATTCAGACATCAGCGTGAGCTTGGACTGATGCTCGCCGCTGACAGGGATGCAGGTGGGATGAATTTGAGTATAGCAGGGGTTGGCGAAGAACGCGCCTTTCTTGTAGGCGCGCCAGATGGCGGTGACGTTGCAGCCTTTGGCGTTGGTGGACAGGAAGAAGACATTGCTATAGCCGCCCGTGGCCAGCACGACGGCGTCCCCCGCATGGGAGGAGATTTGGCCGGTGACCAGGTCGCGCACGACGATGCCCTGGGCGTGGCCGTCAACGACCACGAGGTCTAGCATTTCCGTGCGGGGGAACATTTTGACCGTCCCCAGGCCGATCTGGCGGCAGAGGGCCTGGTAGGCGCCGAGCAGCAGTTGCTGGCCAGTTTGGCCGCGCGCGTAGAAAGTGCGCGAGACCTGCGCGCCGCCGAAGGAGCGGTTGGCGAGCAAGCCGCCGTACTCGCGCGCGAAGGGCACGCCCTGGGCGACGCATTGATCAATGATGGCGCCGCTGACCTGGGCGAGGCGATAGACGTTGGCCTCGCGGGCGCGGAAATCTCCGCCTTTAAGGGTATCGTAAAAGAGGCGATAGACGCTATCGCCGTCGTTGGCATAGTTCTTGGCGGCGTTAATTCCGCCCTGGGCGGAGATGCTGTGAGCGCGGCGCGGGCTGTCCTGAAAACAGAAGCATTTGACCCGGTAGCCCAACTCCGCCAGCGCAGCGGCGGCGGAAGCGCCGGCCAGGCCGCTGCCGACGACGAGGAGGTCAAACTTGCGCTTGTTGGCCGGGTTGATCAGTTTGAGGTCGAATTTGTATTGCTCCCATTTTTGGGCCAGCGGGCCGCTGGGGATTTGGGCGTTCAAGGGCATAGGACCTCCTTTCCATAGCCGCAGAGAATGGCGGCCGGAATGGCGCAGTAGCCAAGAAAGAGCAGCAGGGCGAGCACGCGGGCGGCGCGGTCGAGGCACGGGCGGTAGGCGTCCGTTCTCCAGCCGAGCGAGTGAAACAAGCTGCTGGCGCCATGACTAAGGTGCAACCCCAGAAGCGCCAGTCCCAGGACATAAAAGGCCGAGACTATGGGTTTGCGGAAGCCTACCACCATCATCTTGAAGATGTCGGGCCGCTCCACCGATGCCGGGCCTGGGAGTTTTTCCGTGAAAGCAGCAAAGTCCTGATGTGTGAGGTTGATGAATTGGACTTTGGCCGTGTAGTGCAGGAGATGATAGCCGAGGAACGCAAATACCATAAGCCCGCTCAGAAGCATGGTTTGCGAGGCAAAAGTCGAGCCGAAAGGCTGGTATTGGGCGTATGCCACAGGGCGGGCGGCTTTGTTTTCCAGCGACAGGGTGATTCCGGCCCAGATATGGAGGGCTAAGATCACCAGCATGCCCATCCGTACCGGCCAGATCAATTCGGGGTTGGACTGGAGGAAATGAGCGTAGCGATTAATGATTTCCCGACCGAGGAAGATTTGTAAATTGCCCGCGAGGTGTCCAAGGACAAAGAGGAGCAGGCAGCCGCCCGTGATGGCCATGATGTATTTCTTACCGACTGACGACTGAAAAAGGTTCGTAATAAGGTTCATCGGCCACCACCCTCGGCCTACCGGAACGGCCCGGCGTTGGGCTTGGAAAGAAGTCTAATCAGAAAAATACCGCCGTCAAGAGAACCGGCCGCATTTGCGCGGTTGAGGTGCGTGCTTTCGGAAAAGCGAAATACATCCATATGGCAACCGGAGGGGGAGTTGGCAATATGCCGGGCTTCGGATCAGGACGCCGTCGGGAGGCAGGGCAGGGGAGGCGCGGTTGGCTGGTCCCACTCGTTTAACCCACGCTCTGGGGTTGCCGTTGCCGGGGAGAAATGCAGCAGTTCCAAGGCTTCTCCGATGAGATAAAGAGAGCCGGCGATAATTACGAAATCGGTGGGCGTGGTTTGCGCCAGTGCTGAGCGCAGCGAGGGATGCGGGCTGGTTTGGGCATGGGGATTAATGCGCCGGCAGAGTGCAGCGAGTTCTTCCGGTGCGGCGCTGCGCTCGCTGGGAACCGGCACTGGCAGGATGCGCGCGGCCAGCGGCGCGAGAATTTCGCACATGCCGGGCCAGTCTTTGTCGCGCAAGATGCCGAGCACCAGGGTAATGCGAGCGGACGGAAAGTATTCCTTTACTGCGGTGGTCAGGATTTCTGCGCCGCCAACATTGTGCGCGCCGTCAAGCAAGACCTTTTGCCCATCCGGGCGCGTCAGGAGTTGGAGCCGTCCGGCCCATTGAACTTGGGATAATCCGGCGCGGATGAGTTCATCGCTCACAGGAAAGTGTGCGGCGAGCGCGCGCACGGTGGCCACGGCCACGGCGGCATTCAGGCGCTGATGCCGGCCGGATAGTGGCAGCGAGAGGATGTCCAGTGGCGGATGGAGCGCATGAGCAGGCGTCAGGGTCGTAAGCGGGGCTTGCAACCGGCGGGCGGTTTGCTCAATAACGCGGAGAGGCTCAGTGCCTTCCGCCGCTGTGATAACGGGAATTCCGGGTTTGATGATGCCCGCCTTTTCGGCGGCAATGCTGGCCAAGGTTTCGCCCAGCCATTTCTGGTGGTCGAATTGGATGTTGGTGATGACGCTGGCGAGAGGGGTGACGATGTTGGTGGAGTCAAACCGCCCGCCCAGGCCGGTTTCCCAAATCACCAGGTCGCACTGGCGCTCGGCGAAGTAGCATAAGGCCATCAGGGTGACCACTTCGAAGAAGGTCGGGTGGTCGGTTTTGGGGGCAGGGTTGGCGGTGCGTGGGGCGGTCGAGGCAGCAGGCCAGCCTTGGCGCAGTAACGATTGCAACTCGGTGGCCAGGCGTGCAATGTCAGCTTCGGAGATAAGGTGGCGGTTGACTTGAATCCGTTCGCCAAACGCGACCAGGTGCGGCGAGGTAAACAGGCCGACGCGTAACCCCGCTGCGCGATAGATGCTCTCCAGCATGGCGCAGGTGGAACCTTTGCCGTTGGTGCCGGCGACGTGGATGAAGCGCAGGCGGTGCTGCGGATTGCCCGCCAGTGCGGCTAGCTTGAAGGTGTTTTCCAGCCCCAACTTGGCGCCAAACCAGCGGAGGTTATACAGGAAATGGATGGCGTCGGAATAGGTCATGGATTGAAAAAGCGGAATCAGCCTGCCGTCTGGCCGGCCAAAAGGTGCTCCACGCGCGCTACATCCGCCGGCACATCCACGCCTGCGCTATCATGAGTCACTTGCACCACCGCAATGGGAATGCCGTTTTCGAGGGCGCGCAACTGTTCCAGCTTTTCGGCTCTTTCAAGTGGGGAGATGGGGAGGCTTACCAGTCGCAGCAGCGTGTCGCGCCGATACCCATAAATGCCCAGGTGCTTCAGAAAAGGAAACGCCGCCAACTGTTCGCGTGGCGGAGCCGCCGCGGTCTCACGCACATAAGGAATCGTGCGTCGGGAAAAGTAAAGGGCGCGTCCTGCGGCATTGACCACGACCTTTACCGTATTCGGGTCGTCATAGTCAGCGAGGTTGGTGATGGGGGTGGCGGCGGTGGACATTTCGGCTTGCGTAAGCGCGGTGGCGACGGCGTTGATGACCGACGGGGCGATGAGCGGTTCATCGCCTTGAATATTGACGATGGCGTCACCGGCGCGCCGCGCCGCCACCTCGGCGATGCGGTCGGAACCGCTCGGGTGGTCGGGTGCGGTCATTTCAACCTGGCAAAAGCGTTCCACGGCCTTTAGGATTCGCTCGTCGTCGGTAGCGACGATGATTTCGGCGAGTGCGGAGGCTTGCTGGCAACGTTCGACGACGTGCTGCAGGAGCGGCCGGCCGGCGATCAGGGCCAGCGGCTTTCCGGGGAAACGCGTGGAGCCCCAGCGCGCGGGAATAATGCCAATAACTTTCATTGTGCTCTTTGTAGCCACAGCAGTCGAAGATTGCACGGACGAAAAGAATTACCGCGCCGGTTTCGACTGGCTTTTTGCACACGGAGCGCGTATGCTAAACCCGAGCTGAAGGACAGGTTAAACATGCATTTGGAACTGATTGGACCAGACCCATTCGCGCGGGACGAGCAGGGCCGACAGATTACTCGAATCGGCAGCCTGTTTCCGTCTTATGGCGCGCTTTGGACGCAACCGCCGGGGGTGCATGCGCTGCAGCGACTGGGCTTCATTGGGCACGTCAACCAGGGGCGCGTCGCCAGGGGGTTGGCGCCCTTGAATCGAGAAGAAGAAGAGGAACTATCAGCCGAGTCGGTGGATCTGGTATTTGATCCCGAACATATCCTGATTCGGCCCAACCCCGACCGCATGGACCTGGCGTTTGCCGGGGATGAATTGCTCCAGACCCGGGTCCCCAAGCGGCAGGTTAAGTTCCTGTCGGTTGCGGATCGCCGGGTAAGGGAGGCAATTAAACAGCGTGGAGAATGTTGGCGCCTCAGTTCGATTCCCAAGACCATTGAGGCGAAGACGCGGCTGGTGCTGGGGTCGAAAGTAGGCATTCATGGCCAACCCATCTATTTCTACAATCGCTTGACCGGCACCCGGTGGCTGACCTGCCAGGAGTTTGCGGAACTCGGCAAACTGGATGATGCCAACTTGGCGTGCCACCTCCGGGAAATAGCGGTGCATTCCACCTTGCGTAATCGGTTAGGCCATCCGGAATTGGATTTCTTTGCCGTCGACCAGCAGCAGTTCGGTGCGCCTCAATTTGCTGGCACCGATTACCCCCAACTGGGCAGGGAACAATTGCGCGCGCTTTTTGGCGATCTTTGCGCCCGTTTTAGTGCCGCTGTGGGCAAGGATTTTTGCACCGACGATCCTAAAAACCGTGTCTGGAGCGAGCGGATTTTGGCGACGCTTTTCCTGGAGGGCAATGAGACGGAGACGGAGGAGATTCTCAGCGGGCTCAGCCCGGAATTCTACCTCCAGGTGGAGTGGTTGCCCGGCGGGCGCTTCGAGGAGGGTGAGTTTCTGCTTGACCCGATATTTGATGATGCGGTCCGTCATCCGGAGGACGAGGAGTTGCAGCGGCTTTGTGATTCGCGCGCGCAAGGCATCATCTTTAACTTCATCCGTGAATATGGCGACCTGGATTACATCAATGTGGGCTGTGTGGCGGAATCGTTATCACTGGGGCGGCCTCAAAAGAACAGTCGCCGGGGCGTGTACCTGGTCGAACTCTATTCCCGGAGTGAGCGCGCCGTTATTAAACGCTTCCTGCGTCTCCAAAAATGGAGTGTTTGGGAGCGCCTGGATGAAGGGAAAGATTTGCTGCAGGCAATTCGGGAAAGCGACGACTATACCGACTATTGCCTGGACCGCCGTCTGGGCTGCCACCAGTTGCGGATGAACCTGATCCGGCGCGTTGGCTTGCGGCGCCTAAGTGAAATCTACCGGGGCTCCAACGCTCGATTTTATGGCGAACCTATCCGCACGTTTTATTTCGAGCGGGAGTACTTGTCGGGCATTGCCACCGATAAACTGACGCCAGAAAGGTATGGTCGCCCGGGATACGGAGCTAGGCTGGCTGAACTTCTGGGGCGCGCAGCAGCTTCCAACTTGATTGTGGGGCGCGCTCAGGAAGCAGAGGAGGGGAGAGAATTGTGCCCGCTTTTCGATGATGGCGATGAACTGGTGCGGGAAGGCGATGATGGATTGCCTTCGGAAATCCTGGTTGTGGACTACACCGGCGCCTTTGTTGAATATAAGCTGCCCTTGGAGACATTCGCCGCCCGCTACGCGCATCCTGTTAACAGTCGCGGTGAGGCTATTCCTGATTTGCGAGCGTTCGCCACCGCCTACCTTGACGCCCTCCGTGACCAGTTCCTGCAGATTCAAGGTGACTACCGCATTCGCCGCCGCGCGTTTGACACACTTTTCCAGCACTGCAAGTACGACCCGGAGGGCAGCTTTGCTTACCGTTGGGAATGTGTGCTAAGCCGGTTGGACCAAACTAATCCCTATGCGCTTGTGGACGCCATTCGTCAGCATATCGAGTGTTGAGGGCGACGCCACGCACCGGACCAACAGAGAGCAATGGCAACTCACTTGCGTATAACCATGCACGAAAACGCCTGATGGCACAATTTGCGCCATCAGGCGGGAGAGGTCGGGAATGATTTCGACTGCCTTGTCGCAGGTCGCGACGGGAGGTTAGAATTTGTACGCCGTGCCGGCGATTAGGCGCAGATCATTATGATCGTTACCAGCAGCCGGTTCGCTATCATAAATGTCCTGGAAGACCACCCGCAAGCTCCATTTCTTGGTGATGGCGGTGTCAATGCCGGCCTCGAATGTGAGGAGGTATTTTTCCGTCCACCGGTCCAATTGCGGGACATAAGTGGCGCTTTGCCAGATCTTGGTGGTATCGGTGAGTTTGTGCTCAAAGCGTTCGGCCAATCGGAGACCGGCATAGGTGTCTGACGATTGATTTTGATACTTTTCAAACACCACTGACGGGCCAGCCTCAAATGCCAGCGAGGTTCTGGCTTCCTTGATCAGGTAATACCCGGCCAAGGGGCTGACGGTGACTCGGTAGCTCAGATTCGCTATGCCGTCGTAGTTGAAATCAGCCCGCAACCCAACGTAGAAGCGTTCGCTTAACAGCCGGTTGTATTGGCCGAAGGCGTTGACAAACTCAGTGTTTCGCACCTTATGATCCTCACCGTAACCACCGGCGAGACCAAGTGCGACTTCGTCGTGCTCCCACTTCCGCTTGGTATCCAGGCTCAGCGTGGCCAGCAGGGTTTCGCTGTTCCCACGAGTCAACGTCAGGCCGGCGGCCGCCGTGGTCTCCCACCGGTTGGTGGATGGAGGGGCGCTTGAGGCGGACGCCTGCTGGGCCTGAGTCGAAATCAAGCTGGTTCCGAGCAAAAGAGCAGTGGCGAGAGCCAACCCACGACGTGGACTGCACCGCTGCGAAGGATTCATCTGCGTATATTCAGGGATCATTATTATTCGTATGTTATGTTTCATTATTGGTTTATTGCGTGAAAAGACAGTTGCACTATTCGACCGTGACGCTTTTGGCCAGGTTGCGGGGCTTGTCCACGTCGCATCCGCGCAGAACAGCGATGTGATACGCAAGCAGTTGCAGCGGCACCACGGTCAATAGAGGCTGCAAGATATCCAGCGTTTGCGGGATGTAGATCACGTCGCTGGCCTTGTGCTTGATTTCGGCATCGCCTTCAGTCGCGACCGCGATGATGGGGCCTTTGCGCGCCCGTATCTCTTCAACGTTGCTCATGTTCTTGTCGTACATCGCGTCGCGAGGCACGACGAAAACGCTTGGGAAGTCGGGTGCAATAAGCGCGATGGGGCCGTGTTTCATCTCCGCTGAAGGATAACCCTCGGCGTGGATGTAGGAAATTTCCTTGAGTTTGAGGGCGCCTTCCAGGGCGACCGGAAAGTTGAACTGACGGCCCATGTAAAGGAAGCCGGTTGCCTGGTGGTACTTTTTAGAGATTTTTCGCAAATGCGCATCTCCTGCCAGAATTTTTTCAATCTTGCCCGGGATGGTCTGGAGTTCGCGCACGAGTTTGCGGCCCGCCGCCGGGGAAAGTTCGCCGCGCTGGCGCGCCAAGGCAATGCCCAATAGCGTCAATTGCAGCACCTGCATCTCGAAGGCTTTGGTCGAGGCTACCCCAATTTCGGGGCCGGCACGCATGTAAATATCCGCATCAGATTCACGGGCGATGGTCGAACCTACGACATTGACAATACCCAGCGTACGTGCACCCTGGGCCTTGGCCGCGCGGATGGCCGCCAGCGTGTCGGCAGTTTCTCCGGATTGAGAGATGGAGACGATGAGTGTGTTCTTCTCGATGGGGCGCCCGCGATAGCGCATTTCGCTGCCGTATTCAACTTCTACCGGCAGGCGGGCGAGGGTTTCGATGACATACTCACCTACCAGCGCGGCGTGCCAGCTAGTCCCGCAACCCACAAGAATGAGCCGGTTGATCTTGGCCAGTTCCTTGGGCTTGAGGGCCATTTCCTCGAACTCGACATTGCCCTTTGCGGGGCGAAGGGTGCGCCGAAGCACCTCGGCCACGCGGCCGGGTTGCTCGAAGATTTCCTTGAGCATGTAGTGAGGGTGTTTGCCGCGTTCAGCTTCCTCAGCCGACCAATCCACGGAACTGATTGGGCGCTGGATCGCCTTGCCGCGGGCTTGCAGGGCAAAGTCTTTGTTTGTCAGCGTGACGATGTCGCCATCGTGTAAATAGACGACCTTGCGGGTATGCGCGACAATGGGTGAAACGTCGCTCGCCAGGAAGTTTTCGTCCTGGCCGAGGCCGACAACCAGAGGAGAACCGCGGCGCGCACCGAACAGGTGACCGGGCAAGCCCTGGTGCATGAGGGCAATGGCGTAAGTGCCCTCGACTTCACGCGTAGCGGCGAAGATGGCTTGTGTGACGCGCTCCGGCGTGACTTCGCCTTTCCGGGCGAGTGCCTGGTCGAGGTGATGGCCGATCAAATGTGCGAGCACCTCAGTATCGGTCTGCGACAGGAAGCGGTGGCCAAGGCGCTGAAGACGATGCCGGAGCGTGGTGTAGTTTTCTATGATGCCGTTATGCACCAGCGCGACCTTGCCGGACTGGTCAAGGTGCGGATGGGAATTGATGTCGCTGGGCAGGCCATGCGTGGCCCAGCGCGTGTGGCTGATTCCGAGCGAGCCCTTAACCGGTTTCGTTTTGAGCGATTGCGCCAGTCCTTCGACGCGCCCCACTTGTTTGCGCACATGAAGCGTTCCGTTCGTCAGGACACATATCCCGGCCGAGTCGTACCCTCGGTATTCGAGCCGCCGGAGGCCTTCAATGAGCAACGGCGTCGCTTCTTTCCTGCCTACATATCCAACTATGCCACACATGTTCTTTACTCTTTTTGTTTAGGAGTCTGTTTCGGAAACACCCCGAGCTGCGAGGTGCCAGTTTAGGTTTGCTTGAGGATCCACTGCGCCGCCGCGGGCAAATCGTCCACGACAACGGCGGCGGCCAGTTTGTCGGCAGCTTCCTGCTCCAGTTCCGCCCCGTAGCCTGTGCGGACCAGCAGACACTGCTTCACGCCGGCATTCCAGCCGCATTCCAAATCAATCAGTTTGTCGCCAATCATATAACTTTGCGCCAGGTCCACCCCAAACTCCGCGCGCGCATCCCACAGGAATTGCGGCGAGGGTTTGCGGCCCCGGCTGGGCGCACCAGGCGCCTCGGGCGCGATGTAAATCTTCTCGAACCGCACCCGGTCACGGTCTAACTCACGGAGGAGATACTGGTGTATTTCATGGACTTGCGCCAGTGTAAAATAGCCGCGCCCCACGCCGGACTGGTTCGTCACGAGGAAAAGCCGGAATCCGGCTTGGCATAAAAGTCCCAGTGCCGCTCCAGCTCCGGGAAAGATTTCCACTTCTTCCACCCGGCTGAGATAGTTTTTTTCGGCGATGATGGTTCCATCGCGGTCGAGGAAAACAGCTCGATTCATGGTGCGGTCGGGGGGAGTAATAAAGCAAAACCGCGGTTAGGGAAATAATAAAGCCGTGGCAAAATCGAACTGTGAGCAGTATGCCGTTGATGCCAGGCTGTCCGCCACGTATTCGTCCCGGGCGTTTGTGCCACCACCACCCCCGGCTATTCGAATATCAGGCCCTTTTCCGCCGTGAACCGGGCAATTGCCACTTGCCCCTCGTAGCCGACATTGGGGCGCTTATTATTCTGCCCGATTAGAAAGCGCTGATTGCCCAACCCCACGATACCCAGCGACGCATCGAATTCCCAGCGGTCCGTCAGTTGCAGGCGGGGATTCGCGCGCAGCAGCACCTTGGGGGTACCGTAGCACCCAAACCACCACGCCCCCTCCGCGAAAGCAACCGTCTGGATGCCCATCAAGGTGTAGCCGCTGGCGAGCACGTGCCGTTTTCTAAACGCAAACTTCTCATCGTATTCGTAGAGGTAGTTTTCATTTACGCCTTCCGGCAGTCCGCCCACCACTATGAATCTTCCCTTGTGATAAGCAATGCCGCCGGCCCCATGCTCCACTTCGGGCACGGGGTGCCGTGCCCGTTCGATGAGCGTATCGGCGTCGTACACAAAGACCCACGAATTCGCGTAGCCGGCAGGGCGATTAAATGCGCCCAGGTTCACCGCGACAAAAACATCGCCCTGATGATGGCATAGGTCGCCATGATGGCTGGCCACCTCCAGGCGCTTGAGGATACGCCCATGCCGGTCGGTTTTGACCAGTGCGTCCGTCCAACTCCAGTAAAGCGCATCGCGTTCATTGGTGCAGATGCCCTGCAGATGTCGTTCGTAAGCGCCCTCGCAGGTGGCAGCTTGAAACGCCGCCGTCCCCGCGGGCTTTTTCCAGAAGGCATTGTCCAGCACATACTGACGCAATTCCTCCGGTTGGTTTGGATTGGCGATGAGAACCCGGAGCCGGGGAGCGCCCTGGGACGGGGTTTCAACGATCCACGAGGAAAGGGTGCAGCCATTGGTTCCCGTACGCCACAAGCTATTATTCGGACCACCATGCCGGTCTCGACTCATGCTGGCGAATTGTGCCGTGTCGAATGGCCGGGGAGCCGCCTGCAGCAGGTCCGCAATCCGCTTAACGCGCGCGCAACTGCTGCGGTTGGTCTTGAGGTTAAATTCCTGCATTGCCTCATCGAGGTAATGGTTTGCATGCACCACGGTGCCAGTTTTAACAGCGCGCATCGAGTAGCGCCCCTGCAGACCGACTTCAAGCATGAGGATCTGCTTGCGGTCAGCTATCATCACGAAGGTGGGCCGCCGCTGCGAAAAGAGCTTATCCTGTTGGGCGAGCACCTCGTCGCAATTAGCGCAGTTCGCCAGCAGCGTGCTGATAAGGCTGCCTTTTCCCGGTTGTGCCTCGCGCGTCTGTTTGGGAATAGCTCCGGCTGAGGCGGTCACCACGGTCAGACCCTTTTCGTTGATTCCCTCCTTAATCCCGGGTGCATCGTTTCCTTCAGCATACAGACCGAAATAAGCATAGCCATTTGTAGGCCGCTGCATTTTTAGCACCTGTACATGGTCCGGCTTCCAATCACGATTCTTGGAAATGATAGTACCCCCTCCCGCGTCGACTCCAGCAGCCCCCCAAAGTGTGCAGGCGTGTACCGAAGCGCAGGATATTCCTCCCAGGAACAACAGAATTAAAAGCTGCCAAAGAGTGAAAGGCCAGTTTCGGTTTATAAACCGAGCACTCGGTCCCGGCATCGCTAAAACAGCTTGCGCCATGATTCAATGGGGGTTGATTTCAGCGGAAGTTTCAGCCCGTGTATTTCACATATTTGATCTCGCGGATGTCCAGGGTTCCGGCCCTGGGTTCATAAAACGGCCTGCCTTTGCGCACGCCGACGAGGCCGTAGCCGGAGGCGGTAGCCAGAAAGCAGCGGAAATCGCCCCGGAGACGGGGTTCCAAGTACAGCACCTTTTCTACGGCGTCATAGCGCGCGCCGCTCAGGCCAAAGAGCAGCGCATAAGAAGACATCGCGCGCGCATACCAATGGCCGCACTCGTATTCATTGAAGGGATTGCGCACGCGGCCATCATAGCGGTCGCGGCAAACCCTCACTACTTCAAGACCTTCGGAGACCAGCCCCATTCGCATCAGGTGCGACGCCACCTGATATTCGATGCCAGTCCAAACCTCGTTGGAATAGACAAATGGCAGCGAGAGTTCCCCGCCTTTTGGCCAGGTGCAGAGCACCAGGCCGCCTTCCGCCCCGCAAGCGTAGGCAGGCCGCTGGGGATTGGCGAAATCCGACAAGTCGAGCTTGAGGTTATACTTATGGACGGCTTGCAAGTGACTGGCCACCTTGGGTGCCGCCAGCACCTGCCCTACGCCGCATACCAGCGCCAACCACGAGCCCAACACGCCGTCGGAAAGGCAGCCGGTGCCATATTGATAGTTCGGCCCCTCTTTCTCAAAGACCGCCCGGGCTTCCGGCGAAAAGTTCCCCGTCAGGTTCTTGTTCTCCAGCGGGTTGCCGGCTTTTAAGTTCGTCCAGTCAATGCGCTGAATGAAATACTCACCGTCGAATAACTCGGACTCCGTCCGGCGAATACCGGCCGCCAGCAATTGGGCATAGAGTGGCACCTCGTCGCCCAACGCTTTGCCCATCAACACCGCGGCTTGCAGTGCCCCCAGATAGAAACTGGTGCACATGCCGTCCGGCCCCCAAAACTCAATGTCGTAGGTGTTGTGGTGTGGCTCTTCGATCACTCCTTTATGCCCCGGATCCCAGGTCTTAATGCAAAACTCCAGGCTGCGTTTGACTTTAGGCCATAATCCCCGCAGCCATTCGGTATCACCACTGATTCGCCATTCGCGGAATACCTTCATGATTCCACCAAGCTGCCCGTCGGCGGCGGCGTGGAAATCATGCTCGACGGGCCGGATCGGGAGTGCGCTGCGGAACTGTTGATGCCCGGCCTCGTCCTGCGACGGGCCAAATTCGGTCTCGCGCAGCGTCCGCTCCAGGCGCGGGAACAGGTGCGGGATGGCCTGCGCATAATTCCAAACATGCGTGCAGGAGCCGTGACAACAACCCGCGTTGTCATGGCATCCCTCCCACCCCCAGAGCCGGCCATCGGTCTGGCGCATCACGGTTGGCGATTTAAGGATCGTCAGGTTGGCGGCGACTGCTTCGAGGACCTCGAGCGGCAGAGTGGAGGCATAGAAGCAATCAGCAAACCGGCTCGCCTTTTGCCGCAGTTCGTCATAGTGATCCCGCCAATAGAACGAGACGCCGTTGATGTCTGTAAAGCGTCCCGCATACCACGGGCGGTAATGGTCCCGCGAGACCGCTTCGGGCTTCAATCCCGCCGGGTCCCGGCCGATGCGCAGGTTGGTTTGGCCTACAAACCAGGCCAATCGCACCGTGATCATTTTTGCTGCGCCGGCAGCAAGCTGAAAAGGGACAAACAGTGTCCCGCCCGGACTGGGTCTCCCCGTGGTCACCGGCGGCCGCTCGAAACATGCGCCTTCGGTGATATCTTTCCAAGCCAGCGTCAAGGCATCCCACCAGCCGCCCCGAAACCAGGCATGGTTTACCTTAGTGTCCGCTTCGGACACCGTTGCCGAAAACGCGGCTTCGTCCCACGGATGATCCGTCGAGCCACCTCCCCACAGGATGAACCCGCCCGCGATGGGGCGCACCGCTTGCGGATTGCCGCCCGTCACCATGAAGTTCCTCGCATTGAAAGAAAATACGGCTTCGAGCGGTTTACCGCTGCGGTTGGTGAACTGGTATTCCAACCCGGCCACCGGCAGACTGGAATTATCCGCGTCGCCGGGTTCGAAGGGGCTCCAACCCGTAATTGCAACGCTCAACGGAAGTTGCGGGTCGGTGAGCGTCACGGTGCCAAACGGGAAACGGGCTTTGAAGGAGGCCTGGGCAAAGCGCGGCAGGCCGTAGCTGGTGCCGCCCAGGCCATTGCCGGCCCCCTGGGGGCCATAAAGTTTGCGCCCGGGAATCGGCCCCTCCAACACGCGCGCTGCCCGCGGTTGGCCCTTGACTGAAATGGCAGCAAAAACACATGGCGAATTAAACATGTCCGGCCGGTTGCGCAGGGAGAAATGCGAGAGCATCCCCGTGCCTTCAAGGCAAATCATGCCTGCCCCAATGCCTCCCAAGGGAAATGCCACCTGGTTTAAGTATTCGCCAGAATATCCTCCGTTGTACACGCGCCCCGTCCGCCGGCCAGTTGGACGCGCGTCCCGTCTGCCGGAGCGGGAAGGCACCGCCTGAGCCGGGGGGACCGTGCCCAGTCCGCCGACCGCGCCCACCGTCGCGGCCGACAACTGGAGAAACTTGCGGCGAGGCATGGAGGCATCCGGGTGTGAATTGGCAGCCATAATCGTTCTTTCAAGTATTCAGTGCGCGCTACGGCTTCTTTATGCCTCAAAAGCATGGGCAGTTCAAGCCGCGTTTGCGCGAGGCGTTCGCCGGAAGAGCGCGTTCCGGCCATTGTGGGGATGATGTCAGGGCATCGCAAGGGCAGGGGACCAACCCGGGAGTAGCTCGACCCGACGCGCCGCCGAAGTGGCGGGCTACACCTTCTCGGCCTTCTCGTAAACGATCAACTCGCCGGAGCCGCGCAGGTCGGCAGGATGGTAACGCGGGATGGGCATTTCCAGTTGTTTGAACGTCACGGGCGCCACCTTTTTGTCCACCAACCCCACAGCTACAGCGACGCCATAAATGATGGCTTCAGGCCGTGGCGGACAGCCGGGGATATAGAAATTAACCGGCACGAGCTTTTCAACTGGCCCCAGCACGGAATAGGAGTCAAACCAGATGCCGCCGCCGCAGGCGCAGGAGCCGATGGCAAACACGAGTTTTGGGGCGGGCATGGCTTCGTAAGCGCGCTGCAGTGCTTTGGCGGTGGAACGCATCGCCGGGCCCTGGCAGAGCATGACGTCGGCATGGCGGGGTGAACCGACCAGTTTGATGCCGAAGCGCTCGACGTCATAATAGGGAGTCAGGACATTCAAAACTTCGATGTCGCAGCCATTGCACCCACCGCTGTTGGCGTGATACACCCACAGCGAGCGCCCAAACATCTTCTGGCACAGATTCCTTAACATGGCGATTGTCCGCAAAACAGGGCCAGAGGCGCTAAAATATGGGTGTTTGAACTCCGTAGTCCGGATTGAAACACCGCAAAACCTTCTCCTTCCGTTAGAGCCGGATCGTTCATGTAGATTAGACCTTCAACCGTCTTCATCCTTTTAGCGCCATTGGGCGGATCTCGCAGGCAGTTTTCTCATTAGTCCAGGTCAATGCTGATATCGTCCACGGCCGCTTCACTCGTCAGGTAAGCTTGCGATCGGAAAATCCAACGTTCGTTCTGCACGTCGTCGAAGCGGTAGCCCTTGAGTTTCAACTGTTCCAAGGGTGAGGGTTCTGTGAAGCAGCGGCCGCAGCGCTGGCAGGTGCTCATGAACAGCTCCAGCCGTTGACGAATATCGCCGATGCGGTCGGTGGCGGTCTCGAACTCGCGGCTCATGGTGATGGCCTTTTCAGGGCATACATCCGCGCAGCGCCCGCAGTAGGTGCAGCGGCGCCCGAGGTATTGCAGGATGCGGATTTCCTGGCAGACATCCACGACCAGGATTTCACGCGCGGGGCAATTGCTGGCGCAACCGGCGCAGCCGATGCACCTGGCCGCGTCAAAGATTGGCCGTCCGCGGAATGTTTCCGGCACGGGGCCCGCCTGCGCGGGGTACGGCAGCGTGACGCGCCCCGCTTTGAGGCAGACCAGGGTTTCCTGCAATTTGCTTAAGAGAGACATGCGAGCTTTTCAGTAACCATAACAGGCGAGGATCAAAGCTCCCAGCCCCACGCCCAGCAGAGCGGCGAAGAAGCGAAGAGCCTGGTCAATCCGGTAGCGGGCGTGCGTGGCCGCCACGAGCGTCACCAGCAGCACCAGGCCGCACACTTTGAGCCAAAAGAGCAGCCAGCCAAGCGGGAACGCCAGGGCCGAACCCCATGGCACGAACAGGTTCACGAACAACGCACTGTAAATGACGAGCCGGGCCATTTGCGCATACTTGAACAGCGCCAGCTTCGGGCCGGAGTATTCCATCAGCGGCCCTTCCATCAACTCGGTTTCCGCCTCGGAAAGGTCGAACGGCACCCGCTGCACGAAGGCTTGGAAGGATAACAGGATTACTCCCAGTAGAATCAGTCCCGACCAGGGGAAGGTGTTCCCGGCATACACGGAGCCATTGAAAACCGTATCCAGCCGGAAAGAGCCCGTGTGGATGGCCCCAGCGATAATGGCCACGGCGAACAGGGGTTCGAGTGCGATCATGGTCATCATTTCACGGCTGATGCCGACCAGGGAATAGGTGGACCCGGCCGCCAAACCCGCCAGCAACGTGCAGATGCCGGAGAGCGTCAGGAGATAGATCACCAGAATCACATCGCCCGCCCCGTTCAAAGGCGCGGCGAAACCCATTGGCACCAGTCCGGCAAGCGTGAGCATGGTGGCCAGCGAAAGGCAGGCCGCGAATCGCTGCATAGCGGGCATCTGGCCGGACTCGAGGTCCTCCTTGCCCAGCAATTTGAGGAGATCGAAGTAAGGCTGCGGAAGCGGCGGGCCCTGGCGCGATTGGACTTGGGCCGTGACTTTGCGCAACACGCCCTGAAACAGGGGGGCGAGCAGCAGCACGAGGACGACGTTGACCAGGAAACCCAGGATGACGGTGACGAGGCTCATATCAGGTCTTTCTCACCAGCCGGATGAGTTCAGCCTGCGACCACACCCGCGTCGCGCCCGATTTCAGGTCAATCGTCTCCAGCCGATCCGTGCAGGAGAAGCAGGGGTCTATGCTGCCGAGAGAAATGGTCATGTCCGCCAGTTGCTGATCCTTGATCATCATCGGCACCGCCTGGAGATTCTGGTAGGTGGGCGCGCGCACGCGCCAGCGGTGTGGACGGTTATTCTCGCCGGTAATGACGAAATGATGGCTCTCGCCGCGCGGCGCCTCGACCGAAGACAGCCCCAGGCGGCCGGGCGGGAGTTCATCCGGGATGGACGCCTGCAGCGGCCCCTCCGGCATTTTTTCCAGGCACTGGCGAATAATCCGGATGGATTCGAACACCTCGTTCATGCGCACCACGACGCGCGACCAAACATCGCCGCCGGTATCAGTGATGACCGCGAAATCCACGCGGTCGTAGGCGGCATAGGGATGATCGCGGCGGCAATCAATATCCACTCCCGCCGCGCGCGCGACCGGCCCGATTAGCCCGAGGGATTTGATCAGCGCCTGATCCGCCACGCCCACGCCGCGCGTGCGTTTTTGGATATTCTTGTCCCGACTCACGGCGGCCACAACCTCGCGCCATTCCCTCTCCAGCTTGTCCAGCAGGTGCCGCAGTTCCACTTTCACCTCGGGCGTAATATCCCAGCGCACGCCGCCGATGACGCAGAGCGCATAGGTCTTGCGGTTGCCGCTGATCTTTTCCGCGATCCACATGATCGGCTCGCGGATGCGCCAGCTTTGCATGAAAAGCGTGTCGAAGCCCACGATGTGGCAGGCCAGCCCGACCCAGAGCAAATGGCTGTGCAGCCGCTCGATTTCGAGCATGATCGTGCGGATGTATTCGGCGCGGGGCGGCGGGCGCAGCGCCACGGCCGTTTCCACCGCCTGGGCATAGGTGACGTTATGCACGCAGCCGCAGATGCCGCAGATGCGTTCGGCCATTAACGGGATGTCGTTGTAGGTGAGGACGGATTCAGCCAGCTTCTCGATGCCGCGGTGCACCATAAAGCCGCGGTACTCGCAGCCGCGCACCATTTCGCCCTCGACGTAGAGCCGGAAATGCTCCGGCTCGTCCAGGGTCGGATGGAAGGGCCCGAACGGCACCACGGTGCAGCCCGCCGGCGGGTCGTCGAAGGTGAACTCGGCATTCTCATCGAAGTCCGCCGGCACCTGGTTCCAGGGCACGTCCTTGCGGAGCGGGTGCACGCCGTCGGGCCAGCCATCCGGCAGCACCAGCCGTTTGGGATAGGGATGGCCGCGGAGCTCGATGCCAACCAGTTCGCGAAATTCGCGCTCGGCCCAGTTGGCGCCGGGCACGGCGGGGGCGATGCTGTCCACCTCCGGGTGGTCCGCGGGCAGGTGGGCCAGCATGCTGCACAGCAGACGATCGCGGTCGAAAGCGAAGTTATGGGCGACGAGAAACTTGCCCGAGAAAGGCCGGTCATCGAGCCCGATGCTGATGACGTAGCGGGCATCCAACTCGCGGAAAAGATACTGGCAGACGGCCTTGAGCGTGGCGGGCTCGACATAGGCAAACAGGCGGGAGTCGCCGGGCAGGTCCGCGCGCTGGATGGCCGGGCCAAACTTCTCCTTCAACTGGTTGAGACGTTCGCGCGCGGTCATGGTTTTTCCTCCGGGTGCAAATTGCGGTTATCGGGAGCCCCGCCCAGCCAGCGGAAGTAGCGTTTGATTTCGGCGTAGAAGTTGTGAGCGGAATAGCGGTGGCAATCGGCCTCGCGCGCGTAGCCGCAGAGCCACGGCGCAGTGGCCCGGCGCGACGCATGGCCGATCCGGGAAAGCGCGTGCGCCGCCAGCAGCAGCAGACCCAGCGCCGCGGCCAGGACCAGCGGGGCGAACAAGGCTGCGGATTGCAGTTGCGCCACGCCGCTCCACAGGCTGGTTTGCAGGGGCGCGGCGGCGGCCAGCGCCGTGCCGCAGCCCGAACTGCTGGTTTCCAGAACTCGCTGCACCAAACGGAAGCCCAGGGCCGGCGCCACGCCCAGCAACACACAGGCCAGGGCCAGGGCGACTTGCGGCAACTGCATCGTCCAGCCCACTTCCAGCCGCCCGGGCCGGGCCGCCCGCGCGGTCACCAGCGCGCTCGCGCGCGAAAGGAAACTCACCCCGAAGAACTTGATGAACGAGGCCAGCGTCAGGGCGCTGGTCAGGATGGCGAGGAGGGCGCAGACGGCGAGGTATTTGGCGGAGCCGCATCCCTGCACCGCCGCGACGTAGATGGTCCATTTGCTGATAAAGCCATTAAAGAGCGGCACCCCGGAGATCGAGCAGGAGGCCACGAGCGCGGTGATGGCGGTGAGAGGCATGAACTTCATCAGCCCGCCCATCCGGTTCAGATCCTGGGTGCCGGTGGCCTGCAGCATCGAACCGGCGTTGAGGAAGAGCAGCGCCTTGAAAAGACCGTGGTTGAGCACGTGAAGCAGCGCGCCGCAGAAGCCGAGGGCGGCCAGCGCCGCCGCCCGGGGATCTGCGGCGGGCAGGAGGCTCATGCAGACGCCGGTGCCCAGGAGGATGTAGCCGACCTGGCCGATGCTATGGAAGGCGAGCAATCGCTTGGACTGCTCCTGCTTGAGCGCCTGCATGGTGCCCGTAAAGAGGGTGATCGTGCCCAGCAGCGCGACCACCAGCCCCCACGGGGCCAGCGGGTAATCCGCCAGGCCCGCCGGCGGCACCAGCCAGAGGAAGTAGCGCATCAGCCCGTAAACGCCGGTCTTAATCATCACGCCGGAGAGCATTGCGCTGACCGGCGACGGCGCGGCGGGGTGCGCATCCGGCAGCCAGAACTGGCCAAACGGCCACATGCCCATCTTGATGCCAAAGCCCGCGAGGAACAACGCGAAGGCCAGGGCGGTCATGCCGGGCCGGGCGCTGAGCAGCGCCGGCAGGTTGGCGCTGACGGTATCGAAATCGTACTTCAGGCCCGGGCTGCCGCTCGTAGTGGCGCCCGCCACCGCCAGCAATTCGGCGCCGATCATCGTGGCGGCGCAGGCGATTTGCATCATGACCAGGTACCGGTTGGCCGCGCGGATGTTGGCCGGTTTCCGGTGCTCGAACCGGATGAGCGCGTAGCCCGGCAGGGTCATCATCTGCCAGAAGATGAAGAAGAACCACATCATGTCGGTCGTGCTCACCAGGCCGTACATCGCCGCCAGGAAGATCAGGAAATAGGGGTAGTAGCGGGCTGCGCTATAACCTTCATAGTTCCGCATATACACCACCGAATAAAGCGCGGCGGGCACGGAGACCAGCGCGGTCAACAACAGGAAAAGCGCCGTCAGGCCGTCCACATAGACCCGCAGCACCAGGCCAATCTGTGGCAGAAGGCTAAACTCCGCCGAGTGCCCGGGCCCGGAGATGAGGACCCGGGTCACGGTCGAGACCATTATCACCGCCGCCGCCAGGGTGAACACGAACGCCAGCCCACCCGCGACTGTCTTGTTCCGCGAGGCCAGCAGGGTCAGTCCCGCCCCGCCGAGGCAGAGGACAATGGCCGCCAGGACTGATTGTTCGGGCGTCATGCCAGCACCTCCCGGAGGGTGGTTTCCGCAGGTTTGGAGCCGGGCTCCGGCGATTCCGACCGCGCCAGCCGGCAATTCTCCGCGCCGGCGGTCAGCAACGCATGCAACAGTTCCAGGGTAGTCTGTATCGTGGGCGTCAGAGCGCCGCGGAGCTTAAGTGATTCCGGTTGCACGCCCAGGAGCCAGACGCGTATGCGGCCCTGCGCCTCGATTTGCCGCGCCAGCAGGCCCAGCGAAAGCTTGTGCGTGGAAACCTGCGGGAACCGGGCGATTAGCTCCCGCGCATCGAGCAGGATCACCGCGCCCGGCGCGCCGCCAAAGTCCACCGCGTCGAGAAAGATCACGCGCTCAAAGCCCCCGTTCGCCACCCGCCCCAGGCAGCGCTCGGGAGCGGAGCCGGCAATCATCACCTCCGCCGTGATGGGCGAGGCTTGCAGCGCTTCCGCCAGCCGCACCCCGAAGCCATCGTCCCCATAGTCCACATTCCCGATCCCCACCAGGCAGACGCGGCCCTGGAGGAGCGGTGCGAGCAATTGGCGCAGGTCGGGCATCAGATATCCTCTCCCAGTTTCTTGATTTGCTCGTAGGTGAACACCGGGCCGTCCACGCACACGTAGGCCACGCCGATGCAGCAGTGGCCGCATTTGCCGACGCCGCACTTCATATACCGTTCGAGCGTCGAAACGATGTCCTTTTCCTGAAACCCCATCGCCAGCAGGTCCTTGATTACGAAGCGGAACATGATGGGCGGGCCGCAGACAAAGGCGATGGTGTTCTCCACCGGAATCTTCACCCCCGGCCGCTGGAACAGGCTGCCGACCACACCCACGGGGCCGTCCCAGCCCTCCGCCGCGCGATCCACGGTGAGATGGCATTCGACGCCCGCCGATTGCTGCCACTCGCGCAGGTTGGGGACATACATCAACTCCTTCGGCGTCCGGGCGCCGTAGAAAATCTGGATGCGCTGATATTTATCCCGGTGCCGGAGCGCGTACACGATGCAGGAGCGCAGCGGGATCAGCCCGATGCCCCCGGCCACAAACACCAGGTTTTTCCCGTAATAATCCTCCATGGAAAACCCGTTGCCGTAGGGGCCGCGGACGGCAAACCGGTCGCCGGGCCGCAACTGGTGCAGCGCGGCGGTGCAACTGCCGACCGTGCGGATGGTGAAGAAGGTTTCCTCCTCGGTCGGGCTGGGGGGCAGCGAGGCCGGAAATTCACCGACGCCGAACAACGACACCTGCGCGAACTGGCCAGGGCGGAACCGTTTGAACTTTGCCTGCTCCGCCGGATCCTCAAAATGCCAGTAGAAGGTCTTTACCTCCGGGATGTCGTCCGTCACCCGGTCCAGCACCGCGAGCTTGGGCAGATAGATATTTTCTTCCGCCGGTTCGCAGGAAGTCACCTTGGGGAGGGTCGGGTTCATGAGGGGGGAATCCGGTCGTGGATCGCGGTGGCCCGCCGGATCATCTCGACCACGCTGGGCATGCCGACATCTCCGTGGCAAACCGCCGCGCAGCGGCCGCAGCCCACGCAGGCCATGGTCAACTCGCGCTGGATGAAGTAATGCGCCAGCTTGCGCATGAAGCGGCGGTTGCGGCGGTCATGCACCGCGCGGCGCGGGTTGAAGCCGCCGGCCATGCGCGTGAATCCGCTCAGGGCGCAGGCGTCCCAGATGCGCACCCGCTCGATTTCGTCGGGGCCCACCTGGCGATCGCTGACGGTAAAGCAGGTGCAGGCGGGGCAAACGTAGGTGCAGCCGCCACATTCCAGGCAGCGATTGCCGATTTCCTCCCACGTCTGCTCCAGGATGTCGCCCCGGGAAACGTAGCGCACCGTGGCCGCAAACCAACTGGTGGTGGTCTTGAACCGTTTGCGCACCTCCGCCAGGATGGCGCGGCGTTTTTCGACGTGCGCCGCCGTGGCCGGCCGGAACATCGGCTGGGTGAAGAACGCCTCGCCCGCCGCCGTGCCGGCAACAACCATGAACTCGTCGCCCAGGTCCATGAGCTGCAGGTCAAAATGATCGCGCGCCGCCGGGCCGGTGTCGGCGCATACGCAGAAGCACTCGTCCCCAATATCGCGCTCCAGGTCCGTGCAGACCACGTTGATCAGGAGCAGGTTCTCCCGGCGTTTCTGGTAATAGAGATCGCGAAACTCGCGCCCAAGGTAGAAGCGGTCCAGGTGCCAGATGCCGGCCAGGTCGCAGGAGCGAAGGCCGAAGATGGCGCGCTTGCGCTCCCGGTAAATCGGCTCGATGTGGAAGGTTCCATCGTGCCGCCGCACCTTCAGCAACCGCTCGATATGCGGCAGGACAAAGCGTTTGGGCGGATAATACGGGTTGGGCAAATGAATCTGGACCTGGCCGCGATTTTCGTCGGTGACCAGGTCGAACCACGTGTCGCGCCCGCGCCCGGCAAAGGGGGCAAATACGTCGTAGCCCTGCTGCCGGAGGAGATCCACCAGCGTCAGCACCTGAGCGCGTTCCAGCAAGCGGGCTTTCATGCGGGCTCCTTCGCGATGCGCGCCGGGATGAGCTGGACGCCGCTTTGCGCCGCGCCGCAGATTTGCCGCTGCACCTGCCGCACAAAATACGGCACATAGACCGCCCCCTGGCGCACCTCGGAGGTGACCCGGGCGTTGATCACCGCCGAGCCGCCGGCGGCCGTCAGCCGCACCTTTTCCCCGTCGCGGATGCCGGCTTGCTGGGCATCGGCGGGGTTGATTTCGACGAAGCCTTCCGGGTAATCGAGCAGCAGGATGCGGTACTCGCGCTTCAGTGTCTCGCTGTGTTTGATCAGCACGCTCTGGTTCCAGTAATAGAGCGAATGACCAAAGACCAGCGTGAGGGGGTATTCGTCCGAAACCACCGCCGCCGGCGCATGGCGGGCAATCGGCGCAAACTTGAACCCCTGCGCCGGCAGGCCGTCCGCAAAGAGATAGCGCGTGCCGAGCGGCCGGTCCTTGCTGCACGGCCATTGCCGGCCGTATTCGGCGGCCAGGTTGCGGTAGTTCGCGCCGCCGTAGAAGGGAATGACCGCGCCGATCTCGTCCATCACGTCGGCGGCCGACTCATATCGCCAGTCAGCGCCCAGCGCGCGCGCCACCTGGGTCAACTGCCGCCAGGCGGGGGTGGTGCCGGGCAGCGGATCTATAATCTGCTCCGCCAGTTGAATGCGGCGTTCGGTGTTGGTAAAGGTCACCTGCTCCTCGCCAAAGGCGGTGGTGGGCAGGACCACATGCGCGTGGCGCGCGGTGTCCGTGAGAAACAAATGCTGCGCCACGACCAGCTCGCACCGGTCGAGCGCGTCCGCCGCGTCGCCGAAGAAGGCGGAGCTCACCGGGTCGTAGCGGCAGAGCCAGATCGCGCGCACCGGGCTGGCGCCGCGGTTGTTGAAAATGGCGCGCGAGGCCAGGCCGGGTGCGGCCGGCAATTTCGTTTGCCAGACCCGGCCCACCTCCGCGCGCGCCGCCGCGCTGTCAACCTGGCGATAGCCCGGCAACCGGTCGGGCAGCATGCCCATATCGCAGACCCCTTGCAGGTTGTTGTGCTCGGTCAGCGCGAAGATGCCCGCGCCTTCCCGCCCGATTTGCCCCGTCAACAGCGCCAGGTTCACAATGGCCTGCACCGGTTCGGCGTCGCGGGCCTCGATGCCGGTCGAATACAGAATCGCCGCCGACCGGGCCCGGGCGTAAGCCAGGGCCGCCGCCTCAATCAGCCCCGCGTCCACGCCGCACGCCTCGGCCGCCGCCAGCAAATCGTAATCCCGCACCCGCGCCAGAAACCGGTCGTAGTCGCGGCAGTGGGCCTTGATGAACGGCAGGTTCATCAGGCCGCGGTCCACAATGACCTTGGCCAGGGCGCCGTAGAGGATCGGCTCCGTGCCGGGCTTGAGTTGCAGGAAAAGGTCCGCGCTTTCCGCCACCCGGTGGCGCCGGCTGTCAATGACCACGAGTGTGGCCCCCGCCAGCTTGGCCCGGATGACGGTTCCGCCGATGCTGGGCAACTGGAGAGCCAGGTCCACGCCGTCCACGATGATGACCTCGCTGCGGGCCAGTTCGCCGATGGAATTGGTCGTCGCCGGCACGCCGAGCATGTCGAGCAGGACATTGATGGAATTGTTGCAGTAAACCCCGGTGCCGTGGTCCACGTTGTTGGTTCCGATGACCGCCCGGGCCAGCTTTTGCAGCAGGTACGATTCCTCGTTGGAGCAGCGCGGCGAGTTGAGAAAAGCGAAGGCCTCCGCGCCGTGCCGCGCGTGCAGCTCCTTCATGCGGCCGATGATGAAACCGAGCGCCTCCTCCCACGACACTTCCTCGAACTGGCCGCCCTTCTTGAGCAGCGGGCGTTTCAACCGGCCGGGGGAACTGGCCACCTCGTGCACATGCCAGCCTCGCACGCAAATCCGGCCCTCGTTCGCCGGATGCGACATGCTGGGATAGGCCCCCACGATCTGGTTGCCAACCGCCTCCAGATAAATCCCGCAGCCGACCCCGCAGAAGGTGCAAGTGGTCAGTTTATGCGCCATGAAGGTTGCTTAGTTCGGGGCGGCGGGGGTCTTGGCGGGTGTCGTCGCCATCAAATTCCGCGTTCACGGATGATCCGGTTGTCTTCCCCGAGCACAATGACGCGGGGTTTCCAGGTCTGGGCGGCGGCCCATTCCACCTCGGTAAAGCTTAAAATCGTGATCAGGTCGCCCGGTTTGCCGAGTCGGGCGGTGGCGCCGTTGAGGATGATCTGGCCCGAGCCCGGCTCGGCGGCTATGGCGTAGGTCTCAAATCGTTCGCCATTGGCCATGTTGCCGCAGAGAATGCGCTCGTACGGCAACAACCCCACTTTATCCATGAGGTCGCGGGCAATACCCAGGCTGCCCTCATAATTTACGTCGCCCGCCGTCACCCGCGCGCGATGTATTTTCGACTTTAATAAATGCACCAGCATAAGCTCGCCGCCGCACCGGGGAACCCCGGTTGGCGTCATTTGCCAACTATAGGGTTTGGCATTCCGGATGTAAATCCGCTTTCCAGGGAATTGCCTCGCCGATGGCCGGCACGCCGGGCCGGCTACTGGCGCTCGTACTCGCCTTTGCCGACACGCTTCAGCACCGTGAACCCGGCTTTCTTGGCGTCGGAAATCGAGACCGTCCTGGGGGAGTTAAAGGTGGACCAAACCCGGCGAACCGGTTTTTTACACGCGGGACATTGGGTCAGGGGCGCCGCGGACAGCGGGCGTCGCAGGGTAAACTTGCCGCCACACACCACGCAATCACCCTCGCAGAGTTCATATTCATACAATGGCATCATGGCTCGTCTTCTATACTCTAATTCATGTTCCAAACTTTGCCGGTCGAAGTCAAGCGCGCCCGCCGCCATTCACTACCTATCCACTGCCAGGCCCTCGGCGGGAACCGCCAACTCGGGAAGGGCGTGCGGTTGGGCTGCGCAACGTCAACGTTTCAGATAAAGCATTCGCGAAGCCAAAAGCCATCCGGATGCCCATCCGCCCTTGAAAAACCGCATTTAGTCAGCCCTGGTTTCATAACTAGCTGTTTTTGCGGAGCTTAATAATTATCTTCCCATCCGCTTTCCTCTTCTCGCCCTTTCCAGCCCCCCGAATTCGTTATCCAGATTCCCTGGAAACACCCTGCCTTCAGGCCGTGTACAAGGGGTGTACAAGGGATGCTCACCGGGTGTACCAGCTAAAATCCTATGGACTCCTGATGGGCACCCCTTGTACACCCCTTGTACACGGCCTGAAGGCAGGGTAAATCCAAGGGGCGTCCAAGGTGCGCCGAAGTTGGCATGATTCAGGTTTTGCTCATGTTTTGCCCCTCTTTATGCCTAAACTTTTGATTTTATCGGCGAAAGGCTTGGGATTCAGCAGCCATGCCCTTGAATTGGCTAAACAAGGGGCTCGTCGGGGCTGCGGTTTGGGCGGTCGAGTCCGCCCAGAATCCGATAATAGAGGGGCGGGCGATTGAATTGACCAACTAAATCGTTACGGCTGGGTGTAATCCGGGGCTACCACTTCCTGCGCTCCACCCATATGCAAGAGCACCCACGAGCCCAAATCCAACGTATAGCCGCCTTTTTGCGAGGGGCACTGGAGTTGGCCCGGGGCGGAGGGGAGCGTTCGACAAACCGGGCGGCGTTTCGGCGCGTGGATCAGGCAGGGTTTTCGCGCTGCACCCAGGCGGTGGCGTATTGGGTGAGTTCGGCGGTGCCTTTCAGATCCAGTTTTTGTTTAATTTGCTCCCGGTAATACTCGATGGTTTTGATGCTCAGGTGCAGGGCCTGGGCAATTTCCCGGGTCTTCTTCCATTGGCCGATGAGTTGGAAGACTTCGAGTTCCCGGTCGCTGAGGCCTTTGACGGGAGATTCCTGGATGCACCGGGCGCCGCGGACTTGTTGCTGCAGCAGCCGGGCCGCCAGCGCGTCGCTCACATACACATTGCCGTCCAGCACCCGGCGAATGGCGACCAGGACTTTTTCCAGGGCGTCGGCTTTCATCAAATAGCCGAGCGCGCCCGCGCGGAAGGCGACCTCCGCGTAGAGGGACTCATCGTGCGCGCTCACGACCAGCACCGGCAGCCCGGCGTGTTGCGCTTTGATATTGCGCATCAGCTCCAGGCCGCTGCTGTCTTTGAGGGAGATGTCCGCGATCACCAGGTCGGGCTTGAGCTGGCTGATGGCGCGCAGCGCGTTGGCGGCGTCCTCCTCTTCGCCGCAAACCACCAGGTCGCTTTGCTGGTTCACAAGCTGCGCGATGCCGAACCGGACCACGGCGTGGTCGTCCACCAGGAGAATCCGTTTCCGGCTGTCCATGACCTGTTTCCGTTTGGCCTGAGCCATAGTTGTCGCAATTAATCTGTCGTCCGGGCTTCCGTTGCAGGGCGGGCCTCCGTTCCAGGTAAGACCGGAGAGTTCCCTTCGCGGTTCGCCTTTTTCGCCCGGTCATCGGGCCGGACCACAGGCTGATTTGCTTCGGTCGCCGCAGTTTGCGAGCCAATCGCCGGGAGAGGAGGGCGGCCGGGTGAGTGGCGCGCAAAAGGGCTGCCTCGCGCGGTTTGGCCTGTCCTGATCCGGGACACTCGGTGCCCGCGGGTGGGACAGGGGCCCGGCGGACGGCCAACTTTCGGCTGCCGCCGTTCCGGGGACCGGCCGGGCGCGCGCCCTGGCGTCCGGCGCGGGCGTGGCGAATAATTTCCAGCCCCGGGCTTGACCTGGGCGGGGTCATGCGCACAATCCTGATTCGCATGCCGCATACGTGCCCTGACGATTGCTCCCTGGCGGTTCTCCCGGACGCGCGGGTGAAGCCGTTGACGCGCCGCGCTTTCCTGGCTCGGGCCGCCGCCCAGGCCCTCGCGCTCGGCTGCGGCCCCGCCGTGCTGCGGGCGGCGTCGGGGCCGGGGGCTGGCGCGGAGCGCGAGTTGATCGAAGCCGCCCTTCCCGCGCGCGCCCCGGCGCGGCCCGCCCGGCCCCGCAAACTGCTCATCTTTGACCGGAACGTGAACTACGGCGGGCATGGCTCCATTCCCGCGGCGAACCTGGCGTTCGAGTTGATGGGACGCCGGACCGGGGCCTTCGAGACGGTGGTGAGCCGGGATCCGGAAGTGTTCCGGCCCGAGCGCCTGCGGCAGTTTGACGGCGTCTTTTTCAACAACTGCGTGGGCAACCTGTTCACGGATGCCGCGCTGCGGCAAAGCCTGGTCGAGTTTGTCTATGGCGGCGGGGGCCTGATGGGGGTGCATGGGAGCACGGTCGCTTTTACCCAGTGGCCGGGCGCGGTCGAGGATTGGCCGGAGTTTGGCTTGATGATCGGCGCGCGGGGGGCGAATCACCGGGCGAGTGACGAGCAGGTTTTCATCAAGCTCGAAGAGCCGGAGCACCCGCTTAACCAGGCGCTGGGCGGCCGGGACTTCGCCTACCGGGACGAGTTTTTCCGGGTGCAGGACCCGTATTCGCGCCGGCGCGTGCGCGTCCTGCTGCGCATTGACACGGACAAGACCGACCTGGCCGGCCGGCCGCCGGAGCGCGCCGACCATGATTACGCGCTGGCATGGGTGCGCCATTATGGCCGCGGCCGGACGTTTTACTGCACCATTGCGCACCATCCCGCCGTGTTCCGCGATCCGAAGCTGCTGTCGTTCTACCTGGCCGCGGCGCAGTTTATTCTGGGCGATCTTCCCGCGCCGACCGTTCCCAGCGCATGGCTGACGCCGGCCCTCCACGCGCAGGAGAAGCTCGGCTGGCGGCTCGGGATCGAGGCCTACACGTTTCATAAGTTCACGCTCTTCGAGGCCATTGAGAAAACCGCGGCGCTGGGGCTGCCCTTCATGGGCGGGCTGAGTTTTCAGAAGGTGGGCGGCGGCATTGCCCGGAACTTCGAGCCGGGGCTTTCCGATGAGGAATTGCGGCAGATCCGGTTCAAACTGGACGCCGCGGGCGTCCGGCTGCTCACCTACTACCTGCAGGAGATTCCCGGCGATGAAGCCGGCTGCCGGAAGGTGTTCGAGTTCGGACGCCAGATAGGCATCGAGACCTTCATGTCGGAGCCCAAACCCGAGTCGCTCGATATGATTGAGAAGTTCTGCGACGCCTATGATCTCAAGGTGGCCTTGCATAATCATGATCCCCAGGCTTCTCCCGCTTATTGGAATCCGGCGGGCATCCTGAAAGCGTGCGCGGGCCGGAGCCAGCGCCTCGGCGCCTGCGCCGACCTGGGCTACTGGATGCGGGCCGGCATTGACCCCCTCGCGGGCGTGCGCCAACTGAAGGATCGCCTGCTCACGCTCCAGATGCACGATCTCCACGCCCGCGGCGCGGATGGCCACGACGTGCCGTGGGGCGCCGGCGTGGGAAATACGGCGGCCCTGCTCGAGGAAATTCACCGGCTGGGCCTCCAGCCGACGATGTTCGGGCTGGAGTATTCCCACAACTGGCTCGCTTCCATGCCGGACATCGCCCGGTGCATCGAGTTTTTCAACCGGGTCAGCCTTGACCTCGCCCGGAGAAAGTAGCCGCCTTATGCCAAAAACCAACTCACCGGGTTTGACGCGCCGCGCCTTTCTGCTGCGCGCCGGCGCCGCTTCCCTGCTGGCGGCGCCCGTGATTATCCCGGCGTCCGTCCGCGGCCGGAACGGCGCGGTGGCGCCCAGCGAGCGCATCCAGGTCGGGCTGATCGGCCTGGGCGCGATGGGCCGCGGGCATCTGCGCATCCTGGCCGGGCATTCGCAGACGCAACTGGTGGCCGTGTGCGACGTGGACCGCGTCCGGCGGGAGGAGGGGGCGCAGCGGGTGGACGAAATCAGCGCGGCGCGGCGCGAGGCGGGCTCGTTTCACGGCTGCGCGGCCATCCACGATTACCGGGAATTGCTGGCGCGGTCGGATATTGATGGGGTGGTCATCGCGACGCCGGATCACTGGCACGCCTTGCAGGCCATTCACGCCGCGCAGGCGGGCAAGCATGTGTATTGCGAAAAGCCGGTTTCGCTCACGATTCGCGAGGGGCGCGAAATGGTCGAGACGGTCCGCCGCTACGCGCGCGTTTTCCAGACCGGCACGCAATACCGTTCGATTCCCAGCATCCGCCAGGTGTGCCAGTTCGTACGTGGGGGCGGGCTGGGCAAAGTGAAGGCGGCCTTCACCCTGTGGATGAAAATCGAGATTCCCACCCTGGGCGGATCCTATATTCCGCTCGACCCGGCGCTGCCGGCCGAGCCTGTGCCCGCGGGGCTGGATTGGGATTTGTGGGTCGGGCCGGCGGCCTGGCACGACTACAACGCCGCCTACCACCGCAACCCGGTTCCCGGCGTGGTGCCGTGGACGTTCTGCCGCGCTTTCGGCGCGGGGCCCATCACGAATTACCATTCGCACGCGGCGGATGTGATGCAATACGCCCTGGGCGTGGAGACCGGCGGCCCGGTGGAAATCCTTCATCCGGCCAGCGGGGCGTTTCCCACGCTCACCTGCCGCTACGCCAACGGCGTGCTGCTGCATCATGTGGACCATTGGGGGCAGGTGAAGGAACTCTACCGGGCCGTGCCCGCCGAGGCGCGGCTGGAGGGGTTGTTCGGCGGTTTGTTTGTCGGCGAGCGCGGCTGGATCACCTCCATGTCCGGCGCCGGGCCGATTGAGGGCGGCCCGGAGGGAATCCTGCGCGAGGCGGGCCTGACGACCCGCAAGGTGAATATTGGCGCGAATAATCATCATGCGAACTGGTTTGATTGCCTGCGCTCGGCCGGGCGGACGAGCGCCCATGAGGAAATCGGCCATCGCTCGGCGTCGCTGGGGCATTTGGTGGCCCTGGCATACCAGCTCGGCCGCAGCCTGCGGTGGGATCCGGCGCGCGAAGTCTTCCCGGACGACGCGGAGGCAAATCGCCTGCTGGCGCGCGCGCGGCGGGAGCCCTGGCTGGCCTGAGCCGCCGGCCCGAAGGCGGCCGCGGCGGGCCGGGAGGCGGGGCTTGACTTTGGGCGGGCCGGCTCCATGCTGCTGGCCATAACCTGCGAAATATGAGCATGAACAAGCATCCTCTTTCCCGAGGGGACGCCCCGCGTCCCGGCCGAACTCAATCCACCGCCGTGTCCCGCCGGGAATGGCTCCAGGGGATGCTGAGCGCCGGCAGTGTCCTGGCGCTGGGGGGCTGCGCGCTCCCGCGTTCGTCTTCTCCGGGCTCGTCCGCCGGGCTCATTCGGAGAGAGAACCAGCGCCCGGGAACGCGCGATTGGCTGCTCACCAAAACCGGTATTGATCCCGCGACCCAATACCGCTGCCCCTGGATCGAGGGCTATTGCTCGCATACCAGTATTCGCGCGGGCCAGACGCTGACCTTCCACGTCAGCACCAACCCGCCCGCAACCTTCACGCTGGATCTTTATCGGCTCGGGTATTATGGCGGCGCGGGCGGCCGGTTGATGAAGCGGCTGGGCCCGTTCCAGGGCGCGCAGCAGCCTGACCCGACCATCGGCCCCCGGCGGCTGCGGGATTGCCAGTGGGAGGCGTGCGCCGCGCTCAAAATCCCCGCCGATTGGCTCAGCGGCGTCTATGTCGGCAAGCTGACCGCGCAGCCCGCCGGCTGGCAGAGCTACGTCATCTTCATTGTGCGCGACGATCGCCGCGCGGATTTTCTTTTTCAGTGTTCGGACACGACCTGGCAGGCCTATAACCGCTGGCCCAACCAGTTTTCGTTGTATGACGACGGCCTGGCGCGGTGGTATTGGGGCAATGACGTGGCCGTGAGCTTCAACCGGCCCTATGGCAAGTATTGCCAGATATTGGACGCGCCGCTTTCGACCGGATCGGGCGAGTTCTTCCTGTGGGAATTTCCCCTGGCGTACTGGCTGGAAGAGCAGGGCTACGACGTGAGCTATATTTCGAACCTGGACACCCACGCCGACCCGGCCGGATTGCTGCGCGCGCGCGGCTTCCTTTCGGTGGGGCATGATGAGTATTACTCCCTGGAAATGTTCCGGCACTTGCAGCATGCCATCCGCCAGGGACTCAACGTGGCGTTTCTCTCCGGCAATACCTGCTGCGGGCGCATCGAATTCCAGCCCGACTTCCGCGGCCGTCTGCGCACGTATGAGCGGGTGGACTTTTACGGCCCGCGCGACCCGAAGCCCATCCGCGGCATGGAAAAGCTGCCGCACACCAGCCCCAGTTCGGCGGAACTGGTGGGCGCCCGCAACCTGGGCCCGTTCTCCGGCGGCGCGGACTGGATTTGCCTCAAGCCCGAGCATTGGTTGTTTGCGGGCACGGGCATGAAACGCGGCGAGGGCATCCCGGGCCTGGTGGGCTGGGAATGGCATGGCGACCCCGCCGCGATCCCGGGGCTGGAGATCGTCGCCGGCGGGCCGACCCAATGGAAGCCGGGCGTATTAAACCACGGCCATTACACCGCGACCATCTATCCCGGCCCGCGCGGCAATTTCGTGTTCAACGCTTCCACTTGCTGGTGGGGGGACGGCCTGAGCGAGCCGCCCGGCTACGTCCGTCCGTCTGTCTATACCCAGCCTGCCGGGCCCGATTCCCGGGTGCGGCAAATCACCCGCAATCTCCTCGAACAGATGCGCCGCCCGGCGCGTTAGCGCATCCGGCGTCCCCGCCCGCCCGGCCCGCCGGGCGGTGGCGGTTCACTGTTCGATCCGGTAGAGGTGCGTTTTGGTGCGAAGGTAGAACGCCTTGCCGGACACGGCCGGCGACGCCATGAACCCGTCCGCCAGGTTGTTGGTGGCCAGGACTTCGAAGGCGCGCCCGGGCTTGACCACGGTGGTGACGCCGGACTGGTTGAAGAGGTAGATGCGGCCGTCCGCGTAGATGGGCGAGGCGGCATACTTGCCGGGGATGCGCTCGCTCCAGACGGACTCGCCGGTCGCGGCGTTCACGCAGGTCAGGTAATTCTCCGCGGCGGCGGTGTAGAGCAAGCCGTCCACCAGCAACGGCGAGGCGTAGATGCCTACGCGCCGATTGAACTTCCAGGCCACCCCGGTATCGGTGATGTCGCCGCGGCCATCCGTCTTTACGGCCCAAAGCTCTTTGGTGGCCAGCCCGGTGACAAAGAACGCCAGGCCGCGGTCAAAGACCGGGCGGGGCGCGGTGGAATAGTCGTTGTAGCGGACTTTCCACAGTTCGCGCCCGGTGCGCGGGTCGTAGCCATAGGCGGCCTTGGCGCCGGCGCTGAGCAGGAGTGGTTTGCCTGCCACGGTGACGATCAGCGGCGTGCCGTGCGCCTTGCGGTGGTCCCCCTCGCGCGCCATCTGGCCCGGTTCGTGTTCGTCGTTCCAGGCAACCGAGCGGTCCGTCTTCCACACCGTGCGGCCGGTCTGCTTGTCCAGCGCGGCGAGATATTGCAGGTTCGCGCCGTCGAACGTGAGGATGAGCAGGTTTTCGAAGAGAACCGGCGACGAAGACGCGCCCCGATAATGCCGGCAGGGCAGGTCGTCGCACTTCCACAGCGTCTGCCCGGAGCGCGTGTCCAGGCAAGCCGTGCCGAAGCTGCCGAAATGGACATAGACCCGGCCCGGCTCGATTACCGGCGAGGGCGTCGCGTAGCAATTCATCGAAGCCCCGTTGCCCAGCGGCTCGGGATTATCGCTATGAAACAGCTTCTCGTGGAAGCGTATCCGGCCCGTCCCGGCGTCCAGCCCGAGGGCGAAAAAGTCATGCCCCTCGAGGGTCGCCGTGGTCAGCCAGACCTGGCCGCCCATTACGACCGGGGTCGCCCAGCCGCGATGCGGGATGGGGGTCTTCCATTTGACGTTGTTGGTCTCGTTCCAATGCAGCGGCAGGCCGGCAACCGGGGCGCCGCCCGGGGTCACGGCATGGCCGTCGCCCCGCGGCCCGCGAAACTCCGGCCAATCGGCCCGTGCCGCCGCACCGCCCCACGCCAGGAACCCCAGCGCCAGGCAGAGCCGCAACCGGCGCCGGCGGCAGCGGGACGGCATTTCAGAGGCAACTGCGGAGGCACGTTGATCGCCATTCATGGCGGCAGCGTGAGCTGAAGCGCGCTGCAAGTCAATAATGCGAAAATTGCGCCGCCGCCGGAAAACGCCACGGTTGCGGCGGCCCCGCGGAATGTGGTATGGCTGGGCGAACCTGGAAATCCTTATGGCCGAAGTTAAATACCTGGCGGGCAAAGTCGTACGGTGGCCGCTGCCGATTCTCACCGGGCGTCCCGGTCCCGATGCGCCCACGCTCAAGCGCCTGCGGTTGGCGCAAGGGGAACTGGCGCAAGTGCATGATTCTGACGAAGGGATCCACTACCTGGCGACTCTTGAACTCCGCGAGGGCGGCGTGCGGGGGAATCATTATCATCGAATCAAACGGGAGCGGGTTTATGTGCTGCAAGGCCGGCTGACGGTGGTGGTGGAAGATATTCAGACCCGGGAGCGCGCCACGGTGCCTCTGGCAACCGGCGACCTGCTGTTTATCGAGCCTGGTATCGCGCACGCATTGCAAACGGCCGAAGCCGGCCAGGCCCTCGAGTTTGCCCCAGGCCGCTTCGATCCGGCGGACATTTATCCCTACCCGCTGATTTGACCCCGATGCCTGGCTGCCTTGGCTTCTACTGGGGCCACGCAGCTTTTACCCGAATCGAGACAGCGCCCGGCTTTATCCCGGGCGCAGTCCGGCCGGTTTCATTGGGAAAGCGGTAATAAGGCTCCGGCAAGCCCGATTCGAGGGTTGCCCTGATGTCCTGTTATTCGGAAAGGCGCGAAGCTGCTCGCGCGCGTTCATCGCCAGCCAATCCACTTCCGCCGCCCTGGCCGCCCCGGGATGATCAGGGAATGGTCTTCCGCGATTGAACGTGCCAGTCGAAGAAAAGGGTCTGGCGCATAGCCGGCCGGAGAGTGCCATGCACAGGCTCATTAGGCAGCCAGTTGAAGTAGGTTGCCCCTGATGGAACGTTGTACTTGTCGGCATCCGTAATAGCCCACTGGCCCGCCGGATTCGGAATGTTGGTGACCTTCCGGGGCGCGGCGTAAGGGGTGTTGGGGCGGCCAAAGGGAAACAGGAATGCCACTTGGTTAGTGTTGTAAGGATCTGTGTAGATGGTATCCGGGGAGAAGTACAGCACCGGGACGCTCGATGGGATGTTAAGGCTTTGTTTGCCCGGTATTTTTTTCCAGCCGGCGGGGCATACCATTACTTTCGAAGTATAGGCGATGGTGCCCGATGGCGGCGGGCTGGCGAGATAAGTGGTGAGGTAAGCCGCCAAAGCGCCGAAATACTTGTTGGGATTCTCGGCGATTGTCTGGTTGGGCGCGTTATCCTTGTAGATGCAAAACATGCCGGACCAGCAGGGGCCGGGCAGGTAATCGTTGTAGTCCTGCGTGTATAAGGAACAAGCCAGCCCAACCTGCTTGAGATTGCTGGTGCAGTTGGCCTGTAGTGCTTTTTGCTGGGCTTTGGCCAGGGCGGGCAACAGCAGCGCCGCCAGGATGGCGATGATCGCAATCACCACCAACAGTTCAATCAAAGTAAACGCTCTAATTTTTTGGCGGACTCGCCATGTGGCTCTAAGCAGTGCAGACATAATATATTCGTAAGTTCTTGCGGCAATTTAGGGGGTTGGTCGTTGTGGCGCAAGTTCAAAGTTAGCTTATTCGCGAGCCGAATCACGATGGCCGCGCCGGGCTGGAAAAGGTTGTTGACGCGCCCGCCAAGCCGCATAATATCCGCTCAACATTGTCAACTGCGGAAGCATTATTTATGAGCAATACGAAGAACATCGAACAATCCTACCAGCTCGCCAAAGAACGGTATGCCCAGGTGGGTGTGGATACGGACAAAGCCCTGAAACAATTGACGCAGATCCCCATTTCGATCCACTGCTGGCAGGGGGATGATGTCGGCGGCTTCGAGAACGCCGGCCAGGAACTGGGCGGCGGACTGGCCGTCACCGGCAACTACCCCGGCAAGGCTCGCACCGCCAATGAACTGCGGAGCGACTTCGAGAAAGCGCTTTCTGTCATCCCGGGCCGCCACCGGTTCAACCTCCACGCCTGCTACGCCGAGATGAGCGGCCGGAAGGTGGATCGCGATGCGTTGAGCGCCGACCAGTTCAAGAACTGGATTGCCTGGGCCAAGGCCCTCAAGATTGGCATGGACTTCAATCAGACCTATTTCGCTCACCCGAAGGTGGTGGGCGGCTTCACGCTTACCAGCGCCGATGCGGGCATCCGCAAGTTCTGGATCGAACATGGCATCCGCTGCCGCGAAATCGGTGCTGCGATCGGCAAGGCCCTGGGCAAAACCTGCGTCACCAACTTGTGGATTCCCGATGGGATGAAGGACACGCCCGCCGACCGCCGCGGCCCGCGTGAGCGCCTGATCCAATCCCTGGACGCGGTCTTCAAGAAGAAGATTGACCGGAAGCTCAACCTGGATTCGGTCGAGTCCAAGCTCTTTGGCATTGGCGCCGAAAGCTACACGCCCGGTTCGTCCGAGTTTTACCTGGGCTACGCGGCCAGCCGGCAAATCCTGCTGACCCTGGATGCCGGCCATTATCATCCGACGGAAGGCATTGCCGACAAGATTTCCGCGGTGCTCAATTACGTGCCGGAGATCGCCCTCCATGTCAGCCGCGGGGTGCGCTGGGACAGCGACCACGTGGTCACCCTCACCGACGAGCTGCAGGCAATCGCCCAGGAGATCGTTTGGGGCGACTACACCCGCCGCGTGCATATTGGGCTGGACTACTTTGACGCCAGCATCAATCGCGTCGCGGCGTGGGTGATTGGCACGCGCAATATGGTCAAGGCGCTCCTGCTTGCCCTGGTGACGCCGATTAACAAGCTCAAGCAGTTCGAGGCCGAGGGCGACTACACCTCGCGCCTGGCCCTGATGGAGGACGCCAAGCTCCTGCCCGCCGGCGCGGTATGGGATTACTACTGCCAGCAAATGAACGTGCCCGTCGGCAACGCCTGGCTGGCCGAAGTGAAACGCTACGAGCGGGACGTGCTGTCCAAGCGCCAGTAAGAATCGGGGGCTTTATGATGGACGCGACGCAAGCGACAACGAATCCGGCGCTGGGGGTAATGATCTTCACGCTGGGCGGGCTGGCCGGGGCGGTGTTTTATCTGCCGTTCAAGAAGGTCCGGAACTGGGCGTGGGAGAGCTATTGGTTCATCTACGCGGTGTTCGGCCTGCTGGTGGTGCCGTGGGCGCTGGCGATGATTACCTCGCCCAACGTGCTGTCGGTGCTCCAGGAAGCGCCGGCCCGCACCCTGGCCTACTGCTGTCTGTGCGGCGCGGCGTGGGGCGTGGGCGGACTGACCTGGGGTCTGATGATCCGGTATCTCGGCGTGGGCCTCGGTTTGGCGATTGGCTGCGGGCTGTGTTCCGCCGCCGGCACCCTGGTCCCGCCCATCCTCGCGGGCAAGGTTGGGAGCCTGCTGGGCACGCCTTCGGCCAACGCTTCCATGGTTGGCGTGCTCGTTTCGCTGGTGGGCATTGTGTTGGTCGGCATGGCCGGCATGTCCAAGGAAAAAGAACTGCCGGAGGCGGAAAAGAAGAAGGCGGTGGCGGAGTACAACTTCAAGAAGGGCATCACGGTGGCCATTTTCTCCGGCCTGATGAGTTCGGCGATGAGCTTTGGCTTGCAGGGCGGAGCCCGGCTGGAAGAGTTGGCTGAGGGCCTCATGCCCGCCACTTCGACCACCTGGCGCGGGATGCCGGTTCTGGTTGTCGTTCTGTTCGGCGGGTTCCTGGTTAACGGCGTCTGGTGCCTTTATTTGAATGCCCGGAATAAGACCACTAACGACTACACGCGGAAGGATGCGCCGCTGCTGGGCAACTTCCTCTTTGCCGGCCTGGCGGGCGCCATCTGGTGTTCGCAGTTCATCTGCTTCAAAACCGGCGAACCGGCGATGGGCAAGATGGCCTATATCGGCTGGGCGGTCCTGATGGCCAGCGCGATCCTCTTCAGCACGCTGCTGGGCATCTTCCTCGGGGAATGGAAAGGCACCAGCAGCCGCACGCGCAGCCTGCTGGCCCTGGGCCTGGTGTTGCTCCTGTCTTCGACGGTAATCGCGGCTTACAGTGGCAAGTTGAGTCAGGAGAAGTCCGCCAGCGTGCCGCCGCCCGCCGCTTCCACCTCCTGACGGCCCGCCCCCCATGCCCGGCGCGTAACGCACTACGAATCCCGCAACCCCAGTCCCCTGACGCTTTATGCCTAACACCTACCTGGCGATTGACCTTGGCGCGGAAAGCGGCCGCCTTGTGGCCGGCCGTTGGAATGGCAAGACCATCCGTCTCGAAGAAATTCATCGGTTCCCCAATGGCCCCGTCTATCTGGGCGACTCGCTCCGCTGGGACGTCGTGCGGCTGTGGGCGGAAATCCAGAACGGCCTGAGCCTGGCCGCCCGGAAGTATGGCCCCGGGATTGTATCGGTCGGTGCCGACACCTGGGGGGTGGACTATGTGCTGCTCGATGAGCGCGACGAAATGCTGGGGCAGCCGTTCGCGTATCGCGACGCCCGCACCAACGGCATGATGGAAAAGGCGTTCCGAAAAGTGCCTCGGGCGAAAATCTTTGCCCAGACCGGCCTGCAGTTCATGCAGTTCAACACCTTGTTCCAACTGCTGGCCCATAAACAGGGCGCTCCGAAGATGCTCGAAAGGGCGGACGCGCTGCTGTTGATGCCGGACTTCATCCATTGGGCGTTGTGTGGCTCCCGTGTGGTCGAATTCACCAACGGCACCACCACCCAGTGCCTGCACCCGCTGACCCGCAACTGGGCCACCGGCCTGCTGAAACAGTTTGGCCTGCCCACGCGCATTTTTCCGAAAGTCATGCCGCCCGGCACCCGGTTGGGCGTGTTGCGGCCCGGCGTCGCGGAGCGCACCGGCCTGCGCAAAATCAACGTGGTGGCGCCGCCTACGCATGATACCGCCGCTGCGGTCGCCGGGGTGCCCACGGCCCACACGGGCAAAGCCAACTGGGCGTACCTGAGCTCCGGCACCTGGTCGCTCATGGGGGTCGAGATTCAGAAGGCCTCCTTGAGCGCGCGCACGCAGGCGTTGAATCTGACCAACGAAGGCGGCCTGGACGGCACCTATCGGCTGCTCAAAAACATCATGGGCCTGTGGCTCGTGCAGCAGTGCAAACGCGCCTTTGATGCCCGCGGCCGGAAATACGACTATGGCCAGCTCGCGCGTATGGCTGACCGGGCCCCGGCGCTCCGTTCCATCGTCAACCCGGACGACGCGCGGTTCCTCAATCCGCCCGACATGCCGAAAGCCATCCAGGCCTTTTGCCGGGAAACTCGGCAGCCCGCGCCCCGGACCGAAGGCGAGCTGGTCCGCTGCGCCTACGAGAGCCTCGCGCTCAAGTACCGCGAGGTGCTGGGCTGGCTCGAAGAACTCACCGGCAATTGCATCGAGGTCATTCATATTGTCGGCGGCGGTTCCCAGAGCGCCATCCTCAACCAATTCACCGCCGACGCCTGCCAGCGTCCGGTGGTGGCTGGCCCCGTCGAGGCGACCGCGATGGGCAACCTGCTGGTCCAGGTGCGCGCCAGCGGCGAACTGGCAACGCTCGCCGAGATGCGCGAGGTCATCCGCAAGTCCAGCAAGGTGGCTGTTTTTAAGCCCGGCCCCGCCGCCGCCTGGGAGGACGCCGCTACTCGTTTCGCCGGATTGCGCCGGGGCAATTGACCCGGAGCTGGCTCCCCGGCCCGCGGGAGTGCGGGTGTGGTTGCCTCCCGGAGCGCGGCTCGCCGGCAAGTCTGTCGTTGAAGGCTCGGGGTGGACGTGATTTCATTCGCTGCGCCTATGCTATTGCCCGACCATAAGACCAAGATCGTGGCCACCATCGGCCCCGCCTCGGATTCGCCCGCGATGCTGGAGCGCCTCCTGCGCGCCGGAATGAATGTGGCGCGCCTGAACTTTTCACATGGGGACCTCGCGAGTCATGGCGAGCGGATTGCGCGCATCCGCGCCGCGGAAAAGGTCACGGGCCGGCGCGTCGCCATCATGGCCGACCTGCCGGGCCCCAAGATGCGCCTCGGTCGGATCGAACCCGAGCCTATTGAACTGCGCGCGGGCGAAAGCTTTACACTGACCAACGAGGATATCGTCGGCAACCGGCAGCGGGTCGCGACAAACTTCGAGCGGTTGCCCCGGGTGGTGAAGCCGGGGAACCGGCTGTTCCTCAACGACGGGTTGGTGCAACTGGTGGTGGAGCAGGTGCAGGGAAGCGAGGTGCATTGCCGGGTTGCCGTCGGTGGCGAACTGCGGTCCCGCAAGGGCCTGAATCTGCCGGGCATTGACCTGGGAATCAGCGCGTTCACCGCGCACGACCGGGATTGCCTGGAGTTTGCGCTCCGGGCGGGCGTGGATGCGATCAGCCAGTCGTTTGTCGAAACCGCCGCGGACATGGAGGCGGTGCGGGCGGCAGCCAGCGCGCTTGGCAAGCATCCGTTCCTCATCGCAAAAATCGAGCGCGCGGACGCGCTCCGGCATCTGGATGATATTCTGAAGGCGACGGACGGCATCATGGTGGCGCGCGGTGACCTGGGGGTGGAAGTGCCGATCCAGGAAATGGCGGTTTTGCAAAAGCAACTCATCGCCCGGGCAAGCCTGGTGGGCAAACCGGTCATCACCGCCACCCAAATGCTCGAGTCCATGGTGGTGAACCGCCTGCCCACTCGCGCCGAGTCCACTGATGTGGCCAACGCCATCCTGGACGGCACCGATTGCATCATGCTGTCGGGCGAATCCGCGATGGGTCACTACCCGGAGGAAGCGGTGACAATGCTGGCGAAGATTGCGGCGTTCACGGAAGCGCACCGGCCACCTACCCGCCTCGACGACCTGTGGGCGTTATCGAGCCAGCGCCAGCCGGCCACCACGGCGGAGGCGATTGTTTCGGTGGTGGAAAACGCGCTGGGGAGCGTGCCCTGCGCGGCGGTGTTCGTGCCTACCTGGACCGGCACCACGGCGCGCATGATTTCGCGGTTCAACCCGGCGGTGTGGGTGGTGGCCATAAGCCAAAGTGCCGCCGTTTGCCAGGGATTGGCCTTTTCCTACGGAGTGCAGGCGGTCCAACTGGCCGAGGATCCGGAGGATTGGCGTGCGTTTGCCCGGCAGTGGCTCCGCGAGCATCGCCTGCCGGGCGCGGTCGCCATGCTCGTGGCCGGGCCCTCCCGGCGTCATCCGGAGGCCAACTATCGCATCGAATTCCTGCGCGTGAACGACGCTCCTCAGCCGGCGTGAACGAGCGCGGGCGCTCCGGTCCGCTGGGCCGACACCTGGGAAGCCTCGGCACTCGACCAGGGCGCCTCCGCAGATTTTCGCACGGCGTGATTGCATTTGCCCGCGGAACCCGGCATCCTTGCCCCTCAAAAAAAGAGATACCATATGATCGTCACGACCAAGCAATTGTTTCAGGTCGCCTATGGCAAATACGCGATCGGCGCCTACAACATCAACAACGCCGAGCAGGCGATGGGCCTGTTCCGGGGCTGCCTTGCCAGCCAGGCCCCGTTTATCATCCAGATTTCCAAAGGCGCCCGGAAGTACACTGACAAGCGCATGCTGGAGGCCATTATTCGCGCCGCCGACGAAATCTTTCCGGAAGCCATCTTTGCCGTGCACCTGGACCACGGCGATGAGGAGACCTGCTACGACTGCATTGACTCGGGCTTTTACAGCTCCGTGATGATTGACGCCTCGCACGAGCCGTTCGAGCAGAATGTTGCCATTACCAAGCGCGTAGTGGATCGCGCCCATGCCAAGGGCATTAGTGTCGAGGCTGAACTGGGTATGCTGGGGGGTGTCGAGGAGGACATCAAGGTTGAGGAAGGCAACGCCTGTCTGACGGATCCCGCCGAGGCCGAGCGCTTTGTCCAGCAAACCGGCTGCGATTCGCTGGCCTGCGCCATCGGCACCAGCCACGGCGCCTTCAAGTTCAAGGGCAAGCAATCCCTCCACTTTGACGTGCTGCAGAAGATCAAGGATCGGTTGCCCGGCTTCCCTCTGGTGATGCACGGCAGTTCCAGCGTGCCCAAGACTGAGGTGGATCGTATCAATGCCGCCGGCGGCCAGATTGCCGGTTCCATGGGCGTGGACCCCAACGAATACCTCCCGGCGGCCCGGCTCGGGGTTGCCAAGATCAACATTGATACCGACGGCCGCCTGGTCTGGACCCGCGTGCATCGCGAGTTCTTCCGCGACAAGCCGGCGGAGTTTGATTTCCGCCCGCCGGGCAAGGTCTTCATGGAAGAATACAGCAAGTTTATCGCCAGCCGCAACCAATTGCTCGGCTCGGCCGGACAACTCGCGGCCGTTCGCGCCGCCTTGCCGAAGTCGGCGGCTTAACCGCGGGCGGCGGCAATAAACGCCTTGAGGTTCTCTGTGCTTGCGCCTGGCGGCATTCCGCCAGCGCAAGAGAGGATAAGCCGGGACAGGTCGGGGGTCTCTGCCCGCAGTCGCTGCACGGCGGCCTGCACTTCGGCGGGAGTTCCCCGAGCCAGCACATCGCGAGGGGGGATATTGCCCAGGATCGTGAGGCGATGGCCGGATAACTGCCGCAACTCGGCGAGCGTGTTGAAGATGCCCGGGTTGTAGAGGTTGATGCCTAGGTCGGCGTAGTAGGCGATGGACTTGGCGCAGGCGGCGTCGTTATGGAAGAACTTGACCGCTTCGTCGCCAGCATACAACTCCGCAAAACAGGGGCGGGCGAACTCCTTGAAGTCATCCTCGCCAATAAAACCGACGATGTCATCCAGCAGGAAGATGCCGTCAATGGAGGGGAAAGTCGCGCGTTGGAGCGCGTGCCATTTCTTGAGGAACTGCGTGATCGTGCGCAGCAGTTTATGCGCCGGGCCCGGGTCGGTTTTAAGCGCCATCAGGAACTCCGTGGTGCCCATCAGGAAGGTGGCTATGTTGAGCGGGCCACGCGAAACTGAGAAGCGAATTTTGTGGCCGATATCCTCGAGGCGAGCGCGCGCGCCTTTCAGACGGTTAAGCATAAAGGGCAGCAGTCCGTCGGTGGCGGGGTTCGGCTCGGACAGGTCGCCTATTTGCGCGACGTCGCTAATGATTTTATCCGCGAAGGGGAACTCATTCCGGGGAAAGATACACTTGGCACCAAAAGCTGAAGGTTCGGTGCACATGCCGAACTCCGACCAGAACCCGGGCAGGAAAATAACCTCCGGGAAGGTTTCGATGGCCTTTAGGTTGGCGTCGAACCACAGGGCGTCGCTGGTGAGATAGTCCTGGATGTCCACCCCATACCAGTTAGGCAGCCACGGCGAATCAATAATGAACCCTACGGGAGGCTTGGCCTGGGTCTTGCCCGCAATAGCCGCCAGCAGCTCGTTCCATTGTTGGTCTGTCATAAGGCGTCTTTCTGTGTCCAGCCGACGGAATTTGGCTGCCCCGACAGCGTTCAGCCGACGCGCGGGCCGACGAGCGACCCCGGCTCCGCCAACCCGTGCCACGCAGGCCGGCGGGTGATCGAAAAGGGCGCTTTTTTACGCGCGGGCTTTACAGTTGCTTGGTCAGAGTCAGGGCAAAAGTATGCCCTTGCAGGCGGCTCTCGGCCATGAACTCATAAACGTAGCGCAAAGAGATGCCCAGCGTGATCTCGGGGAAGAAGGCGTTGATTTCCGGTCCGATGCCCGCCACGCGGTCGCGATCTTTTGCCGAACCGTGGGTATCGGACGTGACCTGCTGCTGATAGTAGCCAACGGCGCCGACATCCACAGTCTTCGAGAGGCCGTAGCTCAAGCCGCCTTCAACCGTGTAGGCCTGGCCGGGAGTGATATGGGTTTTCCGCTGCTTTTGGTTGAACTCGTAGCGGTTGAGCACCGAAAATGCCCAGCGCTTCTCCTGGTCCGGATACCACGTCGCGCCGGCGGTGAGCATTTCCCCCCAGTAGCCACTGCCTGCCCAGGTCGGGTCCGACTTCGAGAAATCACCCGTCGGCGCCCAAATGCCTGCGGCCAGGGCAAAATCCCACTGCTGCAAATGCCACGACCAGGTGCCCTCAAAGAAGAAATCTCCGATGCCAAAGGTTTGATCCACATCCTTGATCCACGTGTATTTCAACGGCAGCAGTGCATCCAAGCCCAAGTAGCCGCCCAGCGGCTGCCCCTCGGTAATCCACAGCAATCGCGGCGCGTTGACATAAACGAATGCCTCCGCATCCGCCGCACTAATCTTACGCCCATGGCGGTTGTTCACCTGGTCGGCATAATAAAACCAGTTATAGTCGCGCAGCCAAAGGCCAGGCGGGGGCAGCGTGGCCGCTTTGATGCCTTCCAGTCCCGGCGCGTAATGAGCCGTGGGTTGAGCTTGGACGAATACCGGGAGCGTGAGCAGCCCTGCAATCAACAGGCTGCCGAGTGATTTGGTCAGTTGTGTTCTCATACTTCGGGTAATGGTTTGGTTGACTGTGTTTTGGTTTTAGGTTGCGTGGTTAAACATCCTGCAGCTTGCCGCTTTGGTAGGTTTCGTAGGCGCTTAGATCGAGCAGCCCGTGGCCGGATAGATTAAACAGGATGACGCGCTTGCGCCCGGCCTCGCGGGCCTTAATGGCTTCTTCCGCCACCGCCGCAATGGCGTGGGCCGATTCCGGCGCGGGCACCAGGCCTTCGGTCTGCGCGAAGAGCGTTCCCATCTCGAACACTTTAGTCTGGTGATAAGCCTCGGCTTCCATCAGACCCAGTTTGACGGCATGACTGATCATCGGCGCCATGCCGTGGTAGCGCAATCCACCAGCATGTATTGCGGGCGGCATGAATTTATGGCCCAGCGTGTACATCATTAGCAGGGGCGTCGTTTCGGCGGTGTCACCAAAGTCGTAGCGCAACTCGCCTTTGGTGAGCGTCGGGCAGGCGGAGGGCTCCACCCCGACGATGCGGTAGTTCTTTTTCTGGGTGATTTTCCGGCCGATGAAGGGAAACGCCAGCCCGGCAAAGTTGCTGCCGCCGCCGCAGCAGCCAAAGATGGCGTCCGGCTCTTCGCCGGCCAGTTCCATTTGTTTAATGGCTTCCTGGCCAATGACGGACTGGTGAAGGCAAACATGGTTCAGCACGCTGCCCAAGGAATACTTGGTGTGCGGATGTTTGATGGTGTCCTCGATGGCCTCGCTGATGGCGATGCCCAGGCTGCCTGGACAATGCGGATCTTCCGCCAGCAGCTTGCGGCCAAACTCGGTTTGATCGCTCGGGCTGGGATGAACCGTTGCGCCCCAGGTGTGCATCAGCATCCGGCGATAGGGTTTGTGCTGGTAGCTGACCTTGACCATGTAGACATTGCACTCCAGGTCGAACAGCTTGCAGGCCATGGACAGTGCCGCGCCCCATTGGCCAGCGCCGGTTTCGGTGGCCAGGCGTTTAGTGCCGGCGGCTTTATTGAAGTAAGCCTGGGCGACTGAAGTGTTGACCTTATGGCTGCCGGCGGGGCTGGCGCCCTCGTATTTGTAATAAATATGCGCCGGGGTTTGGAGTGCCTTCTCGAAGCGCACGGCGCGCAGCAAGGGCGTAGGACGCCACAGCGCATAAATGTCGCGCACGGGTTCGGGCACTTCCAGCCAACGCTCGGGACTCATCTCTTGCTGGATGAGGTTCCGGGGGAAGATGGCTTCCAGCGCCTCGGGCGGAATCGGTTGTCGGGTGCCGGGGTGCAACGGCGGCGGCAGGGGTTCCGGAAAGTCGGCCAGCAGATTATACCAGGCCTTGGGAATGTCGGCTTGTGTCAGATCAAATCGCGTTTGCATGGGCATTTCAGATTCAGTTTATCAACAAGGAACGGGGAGAAAATAGCGGCTGGCCCGGGTTGCGTCACGTATAATCTTCAGGTTTCTAAGGGGCTTTAGCCTGCTTCTTTCGCATCGCACGCCACGGGAAGGATTGCGGTTTGCGGGAAAACACGGAGACGCCGACAGGCCGCGTGCCCGTATGGGCTGTCCGGTGGCTGTTTCCTTCGGAGCGGGAAGGATGAAGATTGGCCACTCGGTCGGCACGGAGCGCGTCCAGAACTTCCCCCTGCGCAACGCCGTAATCCATACCCGTGGCAGTGGGAACGGCTATCCGTCTTACGCCGGCTTCGCATCCGAGGATGCCTGGCGTTTGATATCCTCCACCACAGCCAGGATTTTATCCCGGAAGGAGGCGGGCGCTTCGATATGTCCCCAACCTGCCTGCGTTTGAAATATCCCGTCGTAAGCGGAATCATGGTAGCTGCGCAGCAGGTGCGGAATGTCTCGTTCTTCCAACACGCTGCCTACCAACTCGGCTTGAACTTCATTGTCCAGCACAACAATTTTTTCGAATTTCTCCATAAGGTTCTCCGGATGTTTGGCTGATCAAGGACGCGGTACTGTAACCATAAAGTCCTAAATCGTCTAGAAAATAAGACCTGCCGATCACGGCGCAAACGTCCCTCGGTTCTTTAAAAGGGAGGAGTTTTCTGGTTAAGTTTCTCTTTCTCCAACTTTTCAGCACTATTGCCGCTTCACTCTGCATCCACTCCATGGCAGCCATCTCTCCTGCGTCCAAGGTTCGTCCCTGGTACGACTGGGTAAGAAAAACGAGGGACGAGTATGACGAGGCAGGTGGTTTTTGAGCAGAAAATCGCGTGGAGAATCATAAAAGAGTGTTCAGCGCCTGGCGCAATTCGATAGCATTCACGATGCGGAGTCGTCGAGGTGCTGCGAGTGATCGAGAATGGCCTTCTCTCCACTTGAGGGTAGCGGATGGCGAATTGCGTATAGGCTCAGGAAAACCAGCGGGCAAGGCGATAAAGCAGAACCGAACTCGCCTCCGGATCCGGCCGCGTCGCGGGATGGACTCCGTGCTGGAAATAATGCAGGATAGAGCCATGACCGGATTGCTTTCATGCCTTGTTGCGCTGGCGAGTGTTGGGCTGCTCCAACTGGCCGCGTTCGCCCAGCCGTCAGCTCCGGCGCACATTGACGCGCGCATGATGCGGCAGCCGGCGGTATCGGCCACGCAGATCGCCTTTGTTTATGCGGGCGACATCTGGCTGGTGGACAAGGCGGGCGGGGTGGCACTGCGGATTAGTTCGCCCCGGGGTGAGGAATCTTTTCCGCGCTTCTCGCCGGATGGATCGCAACTCGCATTTACGGGCGACTACGACGGCAACGAGGATATCTACATCGTGCCGGTGGCGGGGGGGCTGCCCAAACGGATTACGCATCATGGCGCGCCGGATCGAATGTTGGGGTGGTATCCGGATGGCCAGAGCCTTCTTTATGCGACCTCGATGACTAGTCCCAAGAACCGGTTTAACCAGCTCTACCGCGTGTCGGCGCAGGGAGGGTTGCCGGTAAAACTGCCGGTGCCGTATGGCGAGTTCGGGGCGATTTCGCCTGATGGCAAGCTACTGGCCTACGTGCCGATCAGCGTGGATTTCCGCACGTGGAAACGCTATCGCGGTGGCATGAACCCGGATATCTGGCTGTTTGACCTGGAGAAACTCACTGCCCGTAACCTGACGCAGTCGCCCGCCGCGGACTCCGTCCCCATGTGGCACGGCGAGACGCTGTACTTTTTGTCCGATCGCGACGACAACAAGCGCGCCAACCTCTGGGCCTGCGACCTCAAGCATAACCGCTTCCGGCAGGTGACCTTCTTTCGGGAGTTCGACGTGCATTTCCCCAGCATTGGGCCGGAGGACATTGTGTTTGAAAACGCGGGCCGGCTTTACCTGCTGGACCTGCGGACGGAGAAGTACCACGAAGTGGAAATCCGCGTGGTCACGGATCGGGCGACGCTGAAGCCGCGCCGCCAAAATGTTGCCAGCCAGATCTTGAGCGCGACGATTTCGCCGGGCGGCAAGCGGGCGCTATTCGAGGCGCGCGGGGATATTTTCTCGGTCCCGGCCGAGCACGGGCCGGTGCTGAACCTCACCCGCACTTCGGGCATCGCCGAGCGGTATCCCGCGTGGTCGCCGGATGGCAAGTGGATCGCCTGTTTTAGCGACCGCACCGGTGAATATGAGCTGACGGTGCGCCGCGCGGAAACCGCCCCCGGCACCAACCAGCTTGGCGAGCAAACCCTCACGCGGCTGGGCCCGGGCTATCGCTACTTTCCGCAATGGTCCCCCGACAGCAAGCGCATCGCCTTCATAGATAAGGCGTTGGGCCTGAACCTGTTTGACTTCGAGGCCCGGACGAACCAGGTGATCAGCCGCCAGCTATGGCTGCACCACAACCAGTTAAGCGAGTTCCGAGTGAGTTGGTCGGCGGACAGCCGCTGGCTGGCTTGGGCGCAGGACCTGGACAACGGCAACTCGGGCATCGCCCTTTACGATTGCAAATCCAACGCGCTGCATCAGGTCACCTCGGGGTTCTATAATGACGAAACGCCGGTCTTCGATCCCGACGGCAAATACCTGTTCTTCCGCACGGGCCGCACTTTCGCCCCCAGCTACAGCGAGGTGGATGAGACTTGGATTTATGCCAATACGGCCGTGCTGGCCGCGGTGCCGCTGCGTCCGGATGTGCTCTCTCCGCTCGCGCCGCGCAACGACGCCGAGGACGCCCCGGCCAAAGACAAGAAGGACGATGACCCGAAGAAGGAGCCAGGCAAGGACAGCAAGAAGAAGGAGGAGAAGCCCAAGCCGGTGGAAATTACGGTGGCGGGCTTTGAGCAGCGTGTGGTGATTCTGCCGCCCAAGGCCGGGCGCTTTGGCGCCCTTGCAGCGGTCCCCGGCAAGCTGCTCTTTCACCGCCGTCCGCGCGTGGGCGCGGGCGAGGAAAAGAAGCCCATCGCCTTCTACGACTTGGAGAAGCGCGAAGAGAAGATCGTGGTCGAGGATGCGGATTTCTTCGAGCTGTCCGCCGGGCGGGAGAAGCTGCTGGTGCGCAAAGGCGGCGACTACGCCATCCTCGAGCCCAAGGAGGGGCAGAAGCTGGATAAGAAGCTCAAGACGGGCGGGTTCGAGGCGGTGATTGATCCGGTCGCTGAGTGGCGGCAAATCTTCGCCGACGCCTGGCGCATCGAGCGCGATTACTTTTACGACCCGGGCATGCATGGGGTGGATTGGAACGCCATGTACCAGCGCTATGGGCGGTTGCTCGACGACGCCGTCACGCGCTGGGATGTCAACTACGTGCTCGGAGAACTTATCGCAGAGCTGAACGCGTCGCATACGTATCGCGGCGGCGGCGACCTCGAGACCGGCCGCTCGGTGGGCGTGGGCTACCTGGGGTGCGATTTCGCGCTCGAAAACGGCGCCTATCGCATCCAGCGCATCCTCCGGGCGGCGGACTGGGACTGTGAAGTGCGCTCGCCGTTGCTGCCGCCCGCGGTCACCAACGTGCATGAGGGCGACTACCTGCTCGCCGTCAACGGCGAGCCGCTGGATGTTCGGGAGGACCCCTGGGCGGCTTTTCAGGGGCTGGGGGACAAGCCGGTATTGCTGACGGTCAATGACCAGCCGGTCCTGGCCGGCGCCCGCGAGGTCCTGGTTCACACCTTGAGCAGCGAGGAACGGTTGCGCAACCTGGCCTGGATCGAGGAGAACCGGCGCCGCGTCGAGCAACTCAGCGGCGGACAACTCGGCTACGTCTATGTGCCCGATACCAGCCAGAATGGCCAAAACGAGCTCGTGCGCATGTGGCGCGCGCAGGTCCGGAAACCCGGCCTGCTTATTGACGAGCGTTTCAACAGCGGCGGCCAGATTCCCCACCGCTTCATCGAATTGCTCGATCGGCCGCTGCGCAATCTCTGGGCCGTGCGCGACGGCCGGGACCTGACTACGCCGTTCGTCACGCACCTGGGCCCCAAGGCGATGCTCATCAACGGCTGGAGCGGCTCGGGCGGCGACTGCTTTCCGTTCTACTTCAAACAATCCGGGCTGGGATTGTTGATCGGCATGCGGACCTGGGGCGGGCTCATCGGCATCACCGGCTCACCGCGGCTGGTGGATGGCGGGAGCGTGACCGTGCCGGCCTTTGCCATTTACAGCACCAATAGCCAGTGGATCATCGAAGGCCACGGGGTGGAACCGGATATCGAGGTCGTGGACGACCCCGCCGCCATGGCGCGCGGCGCGGATCCCCAGCTCGAACGCGCCGTGGCGGAGTTAATGAAACAGTTGCGCAAACATCCTCCGGCTGAGATTAAGCGCCCGGCGTATCCGAAGCGTCCGGGCGTCTAATTCCGCAGCGGCAAGCCGGGCGAAAACCACCCGCGCTTCCGCCCGGCGCACCCGGCGGCGTCAGGGCTCCACCAACACCGGCATTCCGACCCAAACCAGCCGGAGGAGGTAATCGGCATTCCAGTTTGCCAGCCGGAAGCAGCCGTGCGATTCGGTCCGGCCCACTTGCTCCGGACTGGGAGTGCCGTGGATGCCGTAGCCCGGGCGGTCCAGGCTGATCCAGGCCACCCCGACCGGGTTATTGGGGCCGGGCGGCAGGATGAGCCGGGTCTTCAGCCCGCGCGCTTCGGCGGATTCCGGGAACACGTCCGGGTTGAAGGTGTAGTTCGGGTTGGGGGCTATGGCCACGACGCGCAACTCCCCGACCGGCCGCTTTTCGACGCGCTGCGCGATGCTGCACGGGAAATGCACGAGCAGGTTGGAGCGGGCGTCAAAGGCTTCGAGGGTTTTACCGGCCAGGCTGATCGTGGCAAAGGCGGCCTTCGTGGCCCGGTCAGGATAGGCAATATCCGGCAGCCGCACCACCGCGCCCGCGCCCAGGCGGCTCCAGTCAACCGCCGGGTTGAGCTGCCGGATGAGCCGGGGATGGGCGTGGCTCTTTTCGGCGACCAATTCCAGGAGCGTCTCGTAGTCGAGCGCCGTTTGCCGGGATTTGCCGAGCCAGGTGCTGCTTAACGGCTGCAGCCGCGCCACATCATCGGGGGTGATGGTATAGTTGGTATAGGGTGGGGCGGCGAGTTGCAGTCGCGTCCGGGTGGCCGGGTCCAGTTCACCCGAGGCGGGAAGGTTCTCCTTGTGAAACTGAAAGGCGCGCAGCGCGGCGCGCGTTTGCGGCCCCATGAGGCCGTCCAGCGAACCGGCGGAAATGCCCAGGCGCGCCAACGCGAGCTGGGCCTCAAATATGTCTTGCACCGGGCGGGGGAAGGCCGCGTGCGTCGCTGGCTCCAACGGAGGCGGGGGAATCACCGGGGGTGCGGGAGCCGTTTCCACCGGCGGCGGAGCGGGGGGCGGTGGCGGCACCGGCGCGGGAGGCGGCGCCTGTGTCGGTGCTGCGGGGAAAGGGACCGCCACCGGCGCCGGTTTGGGCTGAACCACGGCCTGGGTTGATTGGGATTGAACGGCGGCCGGGGACGTCACGGCCACGGGGGCGGGCCTGGGCCGGGGCGCGGGCGGGCGGCCGGGGCGCGCCTGCCACCACATCCAGCCGGCTGCGATTGCGAGTCCGGCCAGTATCAGCAGCCATAAAAATCCGCGCCGCGGTTTCCCTTTTGACCGCGACCGCCGGTATTTGGTGCTGCGCCGCACAACGGGATTTAGCCATAACGAACGCCGCCTGCCCAAGCACAAACTGGAACCAGCCCGCATTGGCATGCCGCGTTGCCGGGATAGCCGGGAGCATAAGGGGCGCCCGGGGAGATGCGTTCGGAGCGGCAAAAGCCGGTTTTCTTCGAGCGCAAACGCGCGCTTCCTCCTTGCGAACGGGCCGGGAGTCACGCATGCTGGCCGCATGCAATCGCACGAGCTCTTGCGCGAGGTCTTTCAGAAGTGCAGCCCGAAACTCGTGGCCGCCGAGTTGGGACTGTCGCTTTCGATGATTTACAAATGGGCCGAGCCGGGCGAGCCGGGCGCGGGCAGCGGCAGCACCAACCCGCTGGATCGGATTGACGCGTTGCTGCGGTGCACCCAGGACCTGCGCATCGTGCAGTGGCTTTGCCAGCGGGCGGGCGGTTTCTTTATTCGCAACCCCAAAACCATCAATCCGCATCCCTCCTACCTGATCCCCGCCACCAACGAGATCGTGCAGGAGTTTGCGGATTTGCTGGCGGTGGTGGCCACCGCCGCCGCTGACAACCAGATTACGTCCCGGGAAGCGCGGGACATCCGGGCGCGGTGGGAAGAACTCAAATCGGTGACCGAGACCTTCGTCGCCTGTTGCGAGGAGGGAAATTTCAGGTTGCTGCGCGAAAAACAGGCAGGAGCGGCCGATGCCCAGGGCTGACGTCCGCAGACGGCGACCGTATTCGAGAAATACCAGCTTTATGACGAACCAGAATACTACCTATCTAACGGCTCGGCCCACGGCCTGGCGCGGGGCCGGATTTCAACCCGCCTGGCGCGCCGCGGTTGCGGGCCTGCTGGCGCTGTTTTCTTTGGGCCTGACGGGATCGGCTTCGGCGGCGGAAGTCATTGAAGCCGACGTGTGCATCTATGGCGGGACCGCCGGCGGGGTGGTGGCCGCCGTCCAGGCGGCGCGCATGGGGCGGACAGTAGTCATTGCCGAGTTTGGCAATCACCTGGGCGGCCTGACCTCAGGCGGACTGGGCGCGACCGACATCGGCAACAAACGGGTCATCGGCGGCCTGGCCCGCGAGTTTTACCGGCGCGTGGCGCAGCATTACGCGCGGGATGAGGCGTGGCGGTTCGAGACACGCGCCGATTACATCCAGCACCGGTCTGGCCGTTCCCGGGCGGACGAACTCGAAGGGCCGGACGCCACCATGTGGACCTTCGAGCCGCGCGTGGCGGAAGAGCTCCTGTTCCAGATGCTCCGCGAAACCAGCGCGGCGGTCTATTTTCAGCAACGCCTGGCTTCCGTCACCCGGCAGGGCGCGCGCATTCGGGAGATCATCATGGAGAATGGCAAGGTTTACCGCGCCCGCATGTTTATTGACGCCACGTATGAAGGCGACCTGATGGCCAAGGCCGGGGTCAGCTACACGGTGGGGCGGGAAGCCAATGCCCAATACGGAGAAACGCTCAACGGGGTTCGGGCGGAAACCCCCCAACACCAGTTCACCGTCCCGGTGGATCCGTACCTGAAGCCCGGCGACCCGGCCAGCGGGCGGTTGCCATTCATTCAGGCCGGCGACGGCGGCAAGCCGGGGGAGGGGGACCGCAGTGTCCAGGCCTATAACTTCCGTCTTTGCTACACGCAGAATCCGGCCAACCGCCTGCCGCATCGCCCGCCGGACAAGTACGACCCGGCCCAATACGAACTGCTGGCCCGCTATCTCGAAGCGCTCGTGGCCGCCGGACAGAAACCCCAGCTCAAGGCGTTCTGGAACCCCATCTGGATGCCCAACGGCAAGACCGATATCAATAACAACGGTGGTTTTTCCACCGACTTCATCGGCGCCAACTATGACTACCCGGAGGCGGACTATGCCACCCGCGCCAAAATCTGGCAGGCGCACGAGGACTACGTGCGCGGCTTCGTTTATTTCCTGGCCACCAGTCCGCGGGTGCCCGCGGATATGCGCGCCGAGATGCAGACCTGGGGGCCGGCGCGGGACGAGTTCCTCGACAACGGCCACTGGCCGCATCAGCTTTACGTGCGCGAGGCGCGGCGCATGGTGTCGGACTATGTGATGACCGAGCACCATTGCCAGGGGCGGCAGAAGGCGGAAGACGCCGTGGGCATGGGCGCCTATGGCATGGACTCGCATAACTGCCAGCGCATCGTGAAAAACGGGCGGGTGGAAAACGAGGGCGACGTGCAGGTATGGGGCTTCCCGCCGTACCCGATTTCGTACCGCTCGATAGTGCCCCGAGCCGGCCAGTGTGAAAACCTGCTGGTCCCCATTTGCCTTTCGGCGTCACACATCGCCTACGGCAGCATCCGCATGGAACCGGTCTTCATGATTCTTGGCCAGTCGGCGGCCACCGCCGCGGCCCTGGCCCTTGAGCGCGGCTGCCCGGTGCAGAAAGTTCCGTATGAGGCGCTCCGCGCCCGTTTGCTGGCCGATAAACAAATCCTGCGATTGGGGAACTAGCCCGGGCGGACGCCCGGATCGGCTGGCTTGACTAGACCCGCCCGTCTTGCGAGACTTGCGTCATGAGCGAGCGATTAAATCGGCGCGGCTTCGTGAAATCCGCCGGCGCCTTGCTGGCCGGCGCGTCGGTGGGCGGTTCGGCGTGGGCGGCGGCGGGCCGGGGCGGCCCCGCCTTGGCGGTCAGGAAATGCGAGGTGTTGGTGTGCGGCGGCGGTCCGTCCGGGGTGGCGGCGGCGGTGAGCGCCGCGCGCCAGGGCGCGAAGACGCTGCTGGTCGAGAAGAGCGGGCGCCTGGGCGGCATGGGCGTCACCGGCCTGGTTGGCCCGTTAATGGGCCATGTGCGGAGTCCCCTGGTGGACGAGGTGCTCCAGCGCATTGGCGGGCGTCACCCGGTGCAGGAGCGCCTGGATTTGGATTATGCGGCGATGCTCCACGAAGCCGGCGCTGAGGTCCTGCTGCATACCTGGGTGATGGAGACGCGCCAGCGCGGCCGGCGTGTGACGGGGGTGCGCGCCCTGACCAAGCAGGGCATCCTCGAATTGCAGGCCGGCGTGGTGGTGGACGCCACCGGCGATGGCGACGTGGCCTTCCAGGCCGGCGCGGCATACGAGATGGGGCGTCCGGGCGACCGGTTGACGCAGCCGGTTTCAATCCAATACCGCATCGGCGGCGTGGATCCGGCGCGGGCGCTGCTCTGCGCCAGCGAGGAGGAGGCGCAGAAGGTTCGTGTGCCGGAAGGCGTGTGGGAGGACGTGGTTCTCCGGGGCATGGAGCGGGGCGAATTGCCGCCCAATGTGGGCGTCATCCGGGTTTACCTTTCCTCCTATCCCCATGAACGGATTATCAACGCCACCCAGGTCAATGGCATTGACGCGACGCGCGTGGACGATTTGACTCGCGCGGAACTCGAAGGGCGCCGGCAGGCGTACCAGGTGCTGGATTTTCTCCGCCGGCACGCGCCCGGCTATGAACAGGCCTATATCTCGGCCATGCCCGCGGTGATCGGAGTGCGTGAGAGCCGCCGTATCCGGGGCGTGAAATACCTGACCCGGGAGGATGTCCTCGCCGGCCGGCGCTATCCGGATGCCGTGGTGTGGTCCGCCGATTTCGTAGTGGACATCCATAACCCGGCCGGCCCCGGCCAGGCCGAGAACTTCGCCACCCATGTGCGGCCTTATGACATCCCCTATGGCTGCCTGGTGCCGGAAAAAACGGAGGGGCTGCTGCTGGCCGGGCGGTGCATCAGTGGCAGCCACGACGCCCACGCATCCTACCGGGTGCAGTGCATTGTGATGGCCATTGGCGCCGCCGCGGGCGTGGCGGCCGCGCTGGCCGCCCGCCAGAAAGTTCTGCCGCGCCAGGTCGCCGTCGCGCAAATCCAGCAGGCGCTGCGCTGAGGCTCATGCCCGGCGGCGGGCCGGAGGCCGCCACGGCTTCGCGGGCGCGGCCTCAACCCGGTCAGGGGCGCGCGGACGGCGGCGGCGCGTGGGTATCGGGGGCGCTCGCTTTCCAGGCGCCCAGGGGCAGCACCTGGGCGCGGGCGGCCCAGGCGTCCCACTGGCTGGCGAGCCGCCGCACCTGCCGCGGGTGCTTCCCGGCCAGGTCATGCATTTCCGTGCGGTCTTTCCGCATGTCGTAAAGTTCCCAGGGCTGGCCGGCTTTGGCGACCAGCTTCCAGCGCCCGTCGCGGACGGCGCGATTGCTTTCATGCTCCCAGAAAAGGGGCGTGGCGCGCTTGAGCGGGTTGCCCTGGAACGCCAGCGCCAGCGAGATGCCCGCCAGCGGCTGGATCGGCTGGCCGTTCCACCGGCGCGGGTAGGTGGCCCCGGCCAGGTCCACGCAGGTGGCCATCAGGTCAATGATATGGCCGACCTGCGGCTCCAACCGGCCCCGGCGCGCGGCGGGGATGCCCGCCGGCCAATGCACGATCAATGGCGTGCTGATGCCGCCCTCATGCACCCAATGCTTGTATTCGCGGAAGGGAGTGTTGGAGACATTGGCCCAGTTGCGGCCATAGGCGATATAGCTGTTGGCCGGGCCGGGCATCACCTGGCGCCCGGACTTCACGGCCCGGCCGTCGCGGGTTTGCATCGGCAGCCGAATGCGCGTCTGAAGCGTGTCCGCGCTCATCGGCTTTAGCTCGTCGGCGGGCGGCTCCGGGAGCCGGGTGCGCCCCATGTCCTCGGCGCAGGCGCCGTTGTCGTTGAGGTAGAAGATGACCGTATTCTCAAGCTGGCCGGAGCGCCGGAGCGCGGCCAGGACGCGCCCGATGCCCTGGTCCATGTTGTCAATCATCGCCGCGTAAACCTCCATGCACCGCGCTTCCCAGGCTTTGTCTTTTATGGCGTCCCAGTCGCCGACGGTCGGCGCGCAATCCCACTTCGAATCCAGCAGGCCGAGCTGCCGGAGGCGCTGCCGCCGCGCCTGGCGCACCGGTTCGTAGCCGCCATCATACTTGCCGCGGTATTTGGCAATGTCCTTTTCCAGCGCCTGCATGGGCCAGTGGGCGGCGGTGTAGGCCAGGTACAGAAAGAAAGGCTGGCCCGGCGATTCCTGCTGGTGCTGCCGCAGGAAGCGCACCGCGTTATCGCTGATCGCATCCGTATAATAAAAGACCGCGGGCTGGTAATCGGCGTCGTTTTCGGGGGTGATAAACCGGTTCTGCCGGCACAGGGAGGACGGGTCGAAGAAATTGCCATACCCGCGGATGGTGCCATAGAACTTCTCAAAACCGCGCTGCAGGGGCCAGTTGGAGTTGTCGTCGTCGGGGCCGTCGCGGTTCGTGACGTGCCATTTGCCGCACATATACGTGCGGTAGCCGGCGGCGCGCAATACTTCCGCGATCGTCACGCACTCGCGATTCAGGTTGCTGCGGTAACCCGGGTAATTGCGGTCCACCATCATGTGGCCGACGCCCGCCTGGTGCGGATACAGGCCAGTCAGCAAAGACGCCCGCGTGGGGCAGCAGCGCGAGGTGTTGTAGAACTGGGTGAACCGGAGGCCGTTGGCCGCCAGCGAATCCAGGTTCGGCGTTTGAATCTCCCCGCCGCAACAGCCCAGGTCGGAAAAGCCGATGTCGTCGGCCAGGATCAGCAGAAGATTGGGCCGCTCCGCCCCCCGCAGGGGCAGGAGGCTCAGCAGCAAAACGACCGCCCAGGCCGCGCGTTGCATAAGGAAGCTCCCGGTTACCAGGTTTGCTTCAGGGCCTCCGCCAGGCGCAATCCGGCCAGGGCCAGGCGCCGCTGCATGGCCAGGTGCGCGTCGCGCGCGTATTCCGCCGACACCGCCGGGATGTCGGCCTCGGCCACTTTGCCGGACTTGACCGCCGACGCCTGCACCCATTTCACGCGATCCGGGGCGTAGCCGAGATCCACCGCCGTGCGGAAAGACTCCTGCACCCAGGCGGGGATGGTTCGGTTCTGCGCATACTCCGGCAGCCGGTCCGGCTGGAGTTCGGGCGCGGCGGCGAGTTTATCGGCCAGCGCAAGAATGCTGGGGTAGGAGAGATCCCCGCCAGGCAAAGAGTCCCAGTAAGAGTGGAGGGTGATCACCTCGCCGCGGCGGGTGCGCACTAAAAAGCCGCTGCCCAACCCATGGCCTTTGGGTTTGCCTTTGGTGACCAGGGTGGCGGCGTGCAGCGGCTGATGCAAATCGCCAAACAGGTGCAGCACCACGCACAGGCTCACCGCCTGGTCGTGCGGGCTGGCTTTGCGATCGCGCAGGGTGACCAGCGCGTTGGATAACATCGTTTCCGCATTGGTCCGGGGCAGGGTGAAATTGCGCAAGGAGACGCGCCCCTGGTCGGCGGGCTGCACGAATGGATAACCGATGCCATGCTGATAGCGGTCGTACCGGGTGATGAATTCCGGCTTCGGCGGTTGCCCTGCCTTGGCCGGACGGATCAGGTCCAGCCACACCGCGGCGGTCAGGAACGCCCAGTGATTGGTGTCCACCCCCTCCGGCGTATGGGCGACGAGGATTTGCTGGTAATGCGGATGCTGGCGCAAAAGCCGGGTGGCGGCCCGGCGTTCGCCGGCATCCATCTTTCGCCACGCCAGCTCGGCCACCGTCCGGTGTCCCAGGGAGTTCCAGGCTTGCGCGGCAAAGTTGAACGGAACCAGAACGCTCAGGATTAACAGTGGTATACGCATAATCACCGGCTATCATGGGGCGGCGCCCGGCGCAAGACCAGCCAAAATAAACACCGGCTGCGGCGCGCAAGGAAAAGGGCAGGGGACGGAGCAGGGAGCCCGAGCGCCTCGGCCGGCCACGAGCGCGAATCCGGGCAAACGCCTGGCTGGCCCGTTCCGCCGCCGGGCCGGGCGCGGGATTTTTCCCCCAAAACCGGCTCCGAAAACCCATTCCGGCGCCCGGGACGCCGGGCCCGGTTAACGCAGCAATCCCCGCCCGGGAGCGGGCCGGGCCGCGCGGGAACGAGCGCGGACGGGCGCCACCGCCGGCGCGCTCACCGTGCGTTTGCCCAGCGATGTGGCGCAGCGGGAGCAGACCAGGTCATGCAATTCTCCCGTCGGCAGCACCAGCAACAGCCGCTCGCGGACCGGTTGGGAGCGGCGGCACTTGGGACAATAAAGCTCGCTGGCGGTGAAGGAACCGAACTGCTGCGCCATCGTTTTACGCGTCTTTATGCTTGAGCACGATTTCCTTGATCTCCACGAACGGGATCATGACTTCCTCCGAGGCGGGGCCTCGTTGCACCATCAGGTGGAGGTCGTTGGCGGCAATGCGGCTGATCCGCTGGCCCGTATATTCGCCGCGCGCCGATTTGATCACCAGCACCATGTCCCGATCGGCATCCCGGCGCACCACGCCGAAGAAGCCGGGAAACTTGGTCTCGATGAAACGCCGGTTGAAAGTATATTGCCCGCGCTGAAAGGTGAGCGTCGCCGGCCGGGCCGGCTTTTCCTCTTCGCCCTGGAATTGCCCCGGCTCCACTGTCTCCGTCGAGCCGGGCCGCGCCAGCCGCAATGCTCCGGAATGGGTCGCCCCTTCCGCCTGCATCGGGTTGACCGCCTCCGCCGTCGGCGCCTGGGCCGCGGCGGCTGGCGCGGCGTCCCAGGTCTGCTCAACCGGCACCACCGCCGTGGGCAGGCACAGGAATATAATCGGCCCGATGAAGGGCAGCACCGCCGCCACGCCGCAAACCAGCGGCACGGGCCGCGCGCGGAAGATCGCGATTTCGTAAGCGGCGTAGATATTGGCCGCGTAAAGCAATAGCAGCATCAACAGCCCCGGCCCGGAGGAAGAAAGCGCGCCCAGCAGCGAGTGCGGCACGGGCCGTTCCAACCGCGCGGGCTGCTGGATGGGAACCTCGGTCTTCTTGATCTTTTCCTCCTGTGAGATCTCGATAAACGGCTCCACCAGGGGCTCCAGTTTCTTGATTTTGGCAAAGTTCTTCAGATCCGCCTGCGAGAAATTCGCCCAGGGCACCCGCTCATATTTGCCATCGCCCACCTTGATTTGCACCCCCGCGTCACTGGCGGACGCCGCCAGGAGCTCCCCGGAAAGCACCGTGCCATCGGCGAGTTTGAACTCTTCGGCGAAAGCGGTCCCGAGCAGCCATCCGCTAACCAGGATGACTCCGGCCAAACATAATCTGCGCACCATGAGCGCTTTCTTAACAGAGCTTCCCGCCCCAAGGAAAGCAAAAATCCAGAATCCCGGCCCCGGCAGACGCGGCCCGCCTCTTTCCCATCCGTTCATTCGGCGTAATCGGAGCTCCGGTGTCTTCGCCAACTTTGGGCGGTGAGGCAAACGCTTGCCAGCCGGAAGGGCTGCGCCTTGGAAAAACATGCGTTGCGCCCATTTCCGTCTCGAAAACCACTCTCGCGTTGACCTCGTCCGCCCATACGGTAGCCTTTGATCCGTGGCTGAGGCAGCATGGCAATCCGGACGACAGGCTCGTAAGGCACGGGCCGCCGGGCGGCCCGTGCGGCCTGGCAATCAAACAACCATGGAAGTTTCACGCTTATGAAATTACTCGATTCCCCCCGCTCCGGACGCCTCGGAGCTTATGTCTATTACTCGACGCCCTTCGGCCAATGTTGCCGGGCGTTAACCATGCCCCGCGACGCCCGGTCTTCCGCCCAGGCCCGCGCCCGCGCCAGCTTCGCGGCCTGCTCCCAGGCCTGGGGCCGGAGCCTGACCGAAGCCCAGCGCCAGCGCTGGGTGGCCGCGGCGCAAACCGTTCCCAGCCGGCCGTCGGTGGG